>Ga0256405_10004506_pt1 | contig 25917 bp, 40 predicted proteins | sample RumenRJG_02DNA_FD_189096 | JGI IMG/M metagenome (GOLD analysis project Ga0256405, IMG submission 189096) | Bovine rumen microbial communities from Lethbridge, Alberta, Canada - RJG_02 | ecosystem: Host-associated > Mammals > Digestive system > Stomach > Rumen | place: Canada: Alberta... | reverse complement strand
AAACAGACATTAACCTCGACAATGTTCTTGTTTCCGCTGGAACTAGCATTGATGCGTTGATGGATTACTTCAAACATCACACATCAGAAGTGTATCAACGAGTTATAGAAAAGGAGTTCCCTGATGCAATACCAACAGATTACACTGACAAATAATGACTTAATAGCACAGGCCTATGATGATGAACCTGTTATAGATAATGAGTTTCTTCTTCAAGACCGCATTCAGAAAATTCAGCAGATCATTACTCAATACGGAGAAGAAAACTTTGCAATGTCTTTTAGTGGCGGTAAAGATTCAACTGTTTTATCAGCCCTTATTGATATGGCATTGCCAAATAACAAAATTCCTCGCCTTTATGCAAACACAGGGATTGAGCTAAATATGATACGAGATTTTGTTATAGGCCTACAAAAACACGATGATAGAATTATCATTCTTAAACCTAAAGTGCCTATCAAGCAGATGCTTGAAAAAGAGGGTTATCCCTTTAAAAGCAAACAACACGCTCATTGGGTTGATTTGTACCAACGCAACGGTCAGACACAAAGCATTGAAAACTATACATCTTCTGCCAAAAAGGATAAAGACATATATAGGCCTTGCCCTCAGAAGCTCCTTTATCAATTTGATAAAAGCTTCAAGATTAGAATATCTGACAAATGTTGTAAACACCTCAAAGAAGAACCTATTGACCAATGGCGAAAAGAGAATGGCAAGCCCTACGCTATTGTTGGCATTATGCGTGAAGAAGGTGGACGTAGAACTGTCGCTAAATGTCTTGCCTTTAATGGCGATAAACTTCGTGCTTTTCAACCTTTAGTACCAATGTCTAAGGATTGGGAAGAATGGTTCATAAGCACATATAACGTCAAGATTTGCGACATATATTATCCGCCATATAACTTTGTTAGAACAGGGTGTAAGGGCTGTCCATTCGCTTTAAATCTCCAAGAAGAACTTGATACCTTAGAGAAGTTCTTCCCTAACGAAAAGAAGCAATGTGAGCTTATATGGGCACCAATTTACGAAGAATATCGGAGAATTGGTTATAGGTTAAAACCTATTGTAAATACCCAAATCGAAGGCCAAATGAGCATCTTTGATGGATGTGTTAATGAGTGATGTTAAAGAAGCTAAACCTATGTCCTATGCTGATTGCAGCGCTGCTCTTTTGCAAATGTGGATAGACAACATCTTAACCGATGCTGAATACTATCGACTTATTGCTAAACTGAACAAAAAACATGAGTCAGAGGACAACTAAAGTTACTTCTGAGAGAGAACCAAACACACCACTTTATTTAGCTAAAGTAAGGTTTGGTTTTTCTCTCTAAACACACTCAAACTTAAATACCCTAATTTTTTTACAGCACCGAATAATGATGAAAGTACCGATTTGAATAAAGCTACATTTTCTACAAAATTTGTTGAAGCCATTATAGACAGATATGTTCTTAAGGATGATATAGTGCTTGATTGTTTTAGCGGAACAGGAACTACATTGTGTGCTTGTATATCTAGGGATATTAAAGCAATTGGGATAGAACTGAGTAAAAAGCAATGTGATTATACAGTTAATCGGATTACAAAAGGTGTGCAGATGAATATATTTTCATTCATATAGCGCAGTTCAAATAAAAAGGTGATTGTATGACTATCTACACTACGATTGAAAAAGAGGATATAAGACTTCGTATAGCGGATAAGAAGAGATTAGCCAAGCGTGATGGGCATGAAGATGGCTATTGGTTTTCCTTGTTAGATTCACTTTATGAAGATTTGATTCATTCCATTAAGTATAACCCTGTTGAAGAGGTAAACATAGGTGACTTGGCGACAAAAGAGTATGTAAACAGTAGGGTAGAAGCTGTAATGAAGGCACAAGCCACGAATGTCCGTTAAATAAATTGCATTATGAGGAATTATTACAGTGAGATATGTTAAAGCCGAAGAAGAAGCATACGTGGAAATTCTTAATGAACAAGCTGAGAGATTGGGTGTTGATAAAATCACATTGTTAGAATATTTGGATTATCTCATTACGAATGGATATATATATCATGATGAAGAAGAAAAATTGAAAATTAAATTCCCCACTTGTTCATATGAGAAGGAAGAGAGGACTTCCAGAAGTGATTGAAAAGATATTTTATACGATAGTCATACTGAGTCTGGTATGTGTGATTCTTTTGGGAGATAGGAAATAAATGAGAATAATAAGCCAAAATAAACAATGTGATATTCCATATGAAAAAGCTGTTTTGAATATTCAAAAGGTTAATGAGAATAGCTTTAACATAAATGGATATTTTAGTGACAGATATTTTTGGTTAGGTTCATATAAAGATATGAACCATGCCAAGGCAGTTTTGTGGGCTATAGCTTCAAGTTTTAAAGAAGATAAGAAGTATTTTGAGATGCCACAAGCTTATGAGGATTTGACGTTTTTAGGGGAATAAATGAAAGCAGTATGTAAAATATGTAGACAACAGGTAACGGAAATAACTAATTTTCACATAATAACTCCGTATCATGTTGTTCAAAATATAACAGTAACAGAACCAGATATTACATTCTGTGATAACTGTTGGGATAAAATTTCAAAGATTTCATGGAAAACTAATGAAGAAGATTAAATTTTACAAACGACTCTTGATTGAGTTAATCGAAACCTTAATAACAATTTGTATGGTACTTTCGAGAGATAATAGAGGGTATGGTGGCAAATACAGAAATATTCTGGAAGACCATATAACAGAGTTGGGAAAGTTTTCTAATCAGCTAAGAATTGAGCAAGCTAAGAAATAGGAATGAAATAAGTATGAGAGTATATAACAGTAATGGTGCTAATGGGAATTTAACCTGTGAAGGCTGTAAATATCATGATTCATATACATGGGTGTGTAGTTGTGGAGATTCGCCAAACTGTGCAGACTTTACTAATGATGGGTGCTGTTGTTATGAGGTAGAAGATGGAAGTAAAGGTAACGTTTGAGGACTTTGACCTGCAAACAGAGGTAGAAAAAGCAGTATATGACGAAATAAGACGGATAGCAGGAATAGAAGTACATACACTGTTCAAGGATTCTCATATCGATTATGTTTCATTAAATGAAAGAGTAAATAACCAAATCCAAACAAGGATAAATCAAATTCTTTGTAGTAAATCGGATAAAATCGAAGAACTGATTGGAAAATCTGTTGAAAAAGCTGTTCAGAAGGAACTTGATGGAATCATAAAGACAAAAGTTGCCAAGATAATGTCACCATATATCAATATTCTGAAAGAGCAAAAGAAAGAAATTGATAATGCGCAAAGTGAGTTAGATAAGAAGATAAAATTAAGCGCAGAGTTAGAAGCACCTGCTCAGAAATTGGGGTATTCGGATGAAGCATTGTAGAAACTGTAATTACTGTTCAAAAGATATGGTAGCGCAATACGTAAAAGGTTTAGACTTGTATAAATGTAGGCTTGATAGTCATGTAATACAGCAACCATTTTTTGAGAAATGTGAGAGATATGAAAAAGATAATTTTAGTATTGGCGGTATTCGTAAGTGGCTTGGTGATTGGGTGTGCCACAACTAGTAATGCAGGTAGTCCACCTGTATTCAATATGGAGTATATAGATTCTGACCTTATCAATTGGGTTGGCGACTTTTATCTATATGAAGATACTGAAACCCATGTTGAATACCTTGTGTATAACAATAATGGTAATATAGCTATTATGCCCAGATATAATGCTGATGGGAGTTTATATGAGAAAAAATAATGTTCTGGATATGACTATAGTAGAGCAATTAGTGAGCATACGAGAAGAAGTTTGTATGTATGCTTGTAAATATAAAGCCGACATTGATAGAAAATATAAGGAAGATGCAATAAGGAAGGTAATGTTACAGCAGTATTGCCAAAAATGTCCGTTAAGTCATTTGCATTACGTAGGAAGTGAGGAAATTGATGTACAGGAAAATGTTTAAAGGAAACCTACTGTTTGTAGTAGCTTTCATTATAATAGCGATATTTTTTACTGTTAAGGCAAATGCAATGGAAGAAGAGTGTTTCAAGGTGTTATATCACGAACAGTATGGTGATGTAGTTTATGATGTACGTACAGGGGTACAGTATTGGAGAAGTGATGCTAGGTATAACGAAGGCACATTAACACTGTTGGTAGATGAAAATGGGAAACCTTTGGTGTACAGTGGGGAACAGCAATGATTGTAAGTTATAAAACTGAAATTAATCCCACGCAAGAACAGATAAAGAAGATAAACCAAACAATAGGTACTTGCAGATACATATACAACTTTTATCTTGCCACACAAAAAGAAAGGTATGAACACGGAGAAAAGCTTCAATCCGCTATAGATTTTAGCAAGTGGCTAAATAATAATTATTTACCACAACATGAAGAACTGTCTTGGATAAAAGAAGTTAGTAGCAAATCCGTAAAACAAAGCATTACAAATGCTTATGGTGCTTATCAAAGGTTCTTTAAAAAGCAAAGTAAATTCCCAAAATACAAGAAAAAAGGGAAGTCAGATGTAAAGATGTACTTTGTAAAAACAAATGCTAAAGCGATTATATATTGTGAAAGACACAGGATAAAGATACCTACACTTGGATGGGTAATGCTTAAAGAAAAAGGGTATGTTCCAACTACTAAAAGCGGTTTAGTAATCCGAAGCGGAACTGTATCTGAAAAGGCAGGAAGATACTATATATCTGTGTTGATAGATGTTCCACAAAAAGAAGTCGAGAAACCTACTAATCAAGGGGTAGGAATTGATTTAGGTATAAAAGATTTAGCAATTTGTAGTGATAAAGAAGTCTTTAAAAACATAAATAAATCTAAAGAAGTAAAAAGACTTGAAAAGAAACTAAAGCGTGAACAGAGAAGTCTGTCACGTATGTTCGAGAGTAATAAGAAAGGGGAAACTACTCAAAAGAATATACAGAAGCAAAAGAGAAAAGTCCAAAAAATACATCATAGGTTAGATAACATCAGAACAGACTATATCAATAAAACAATAGCTAAGATAGTGAAAACCAAGCCATCTTATATAACTATTGAGGACTTAAATATATCTGGGATGATGAAAAATAAACATCTTTCAAAAGCAATAAGCCAACAGAAGTTATATGAGTTTAGAACTAAATTAACTAACAAGTGCCATCAAAATAATATCGAATTAAGAATTGTGGATAGATGGTTTCCAAGTTCTAAAATCTGTAACTGTTGTGGAAATGTAAAGAAAGATTTAAAGCTATCGGATAGGACATACATTTGTACTTGCGGATATATAGCAGACAGAGATTACAATGCAAGCCTTAACTTAAGGGATTGCAAGGATTACAAGATAGCTTAAATAATACAAAACTACCGATGGCTAGTCGGAAAGTAACGCCTATGGACTATACAAGAACTTGTGAGTAGTTGAAATTTAACGAAAGCATATAGGATGAAGTAGGAAAAATCTCGATGTGAGTATATTTATACACATTTTGAGTAGCAGAACAATTTCTATTCATTTCTCTAGGGCGCAACTCCCTATCACGCCTTTGGGCTTTGCGGTAATAGCCCATAACTGAATACGTTTACGGAGTGGGTGAAGGCACTTCTTTTCTTGAACACCCACTACCATAGGGCTATAACACAAAAGTAGTGTATTCGGCTTTGAACCGAAGTACGTAGGGGCAGTACCTACTAGCCCTGTTGCGAGAAAATGAATAAGAGCAATTCAGCCCTAGTGGTAGGGTGAAGGTAATAGGACTCTTCTAAGCTGAGAACACGTTTCAACGAAGTTGGAGTGCAGATAGAAGTAAGGGGAATAACTTCTGAGAAGGTGCAAGTCCGTCTTTCTCGCTTCAACTAAAAACTTGCCATTTTAGTTGACTCTTTATCTTTTCTATTTTGGGTTTGACAGTTCATGTAACTGTGGGGTGTTGCATAAGTGGTGGGGCTTAAGCAAAAAAGAGGTGAAAATCATGTACAAAAGTCCGATAGAATTGGTTTACGGACAGAATCATAGGATTATTGAGGAAATGTATGAAGAACAAGATAAATGGGTTCTAAAATGCATCAATAATGTAGGTTTGAACGTTAATAAGGATGAACTCATTAAAGCGTTGCAGTATGACAGACAACAATATGAAAAAGGTTATAAAGATGGACTAGAACAACTGTCAGAAGATGCAATTACTGATTGGATGGTAAAGTACATTCAGATGAATAGCATTAAGTGTTTGATGGAGTTAGTAATGAAAGCAATAGAAAAGGAGAATGAAAATGGAATTAAAAGACACGATTGATTTAATGACAAGCGCAGACTACAAGGACAGATTCAAGGCAGAGTATTACCAAACAAAGACAAGATACGATAAGCTTCATAAAACGATTGTGAAGTACGAAGCAGGAACTTTGAATTTTGAGCCTAGCTGTTCTTTAGAGGTATTGAAGGCACAAGCTTCTTCAATGGGGCAGTATTTGTATCAGCTTGAAGTAAGAGCGCAGATTGAACAAATCGAACTTTAAAAAATTAGGTGCAGAGGGGAGAGTTCTGCTTAAATCGTGATAGGATTAAGCCTTATTTGTTAAGGACGAACTGACACCAAGCGAGCCTAAGATGTGGTGGCGGAATAGGTAGACGCACAATGACCAGTCAGTTCGATGCTGATAGTAACTTGTGGAATGGTGTAAGTGGGCATAAAGATGATTGCCATGTGTGGTGCAAATCCACACCCACATTAGTTTACAAAAGGTTACATGACATGATTATCAGAATTATCAAATATGATGGTACAGAACATTTATTAAGCTGTGATTCTTTTGAACTAATAACAGGTGCGCAATCCCCTTCCTCAACGAAGTAGGGAGGGGTTAGCACCGTCAATAGCCATAATCTTACGGAAAGGAGAAGTCTTATGGCAAATAAAGCCTATGTCTATGCTATATACCCAAATAAAAAACAAGCCGAATTATGCCAAAAGACTTTTGGTTGTTGCAGGTTTGTGTATAATCAGATGCTTAGTGTACAACAAGAACGATATAAGAATGGAGAAAAACATCTATCCAAACTATCAGCGAATAATTACTGCACTCAACATCTAAAGAAAGATTTTTTATTCCTAAAGGAAGTTGATAAGTTTGCCTTAAATAATGCAGTTTTCCATTTGGCTGATGGTTTTGACAGATTTTTTAAAAAACAAGGCGGTTATCCAAGGTATAAGAATAAGCATAAAGCAAAGAAAACATACACAACGAACTTTACGAATAACAACATAGAAATTGGTGATGGTTATGTCAAACTACCCAAGTTAGGTAAAGTAAAAGCTAAAATACACAGAAAACCTAATGAAGATTGGAAACTTAAATCAGCTACCATAACTCAAAATAGGGATGATACATACCAAATATCAATTCTTTTTGAGTATGAATCTAAAGAATTATATGCTCCTGTAACATCAAAGAGTACATTAGGTCTGGATTACAAGTCAGATGGGTTGTATGTAGATAGTAATGGTAAAAATTGTGATATGCCACATTACTACAGATTGTCACAAGATAAGTTGGCAAAGTCACAGCGAAAGCTGAAACATAAGACTATTGGTAGTAATAACTATCGTAAGCAACAAAAGAAGATAGCTAAGATATATAGGCATATAGCTAATCAAAGAAAAGATTTTCTACATAAGAAGTCAACTGAGATAGCCAATCAGTATACTTGTGTATGCGTAGAAAGTCTGAATATGAGGTCTATGGCAAATAAAGGCTTTGGAAATGGTAAGGCTACTTTAGATAACGGCTACGGAATGTTTGTAAACTTTTTGGAATACAAACTAAAAGACCGAGGTGGTTATCTGATAAAGGTAGATAAATGGTTTCCGAGTTCACAACTCTGTCATTGGTGTGGATATAGGAATAAAAATCTTAAAGACCTTAGAATCCGTAAATGGGATTGTCCTCATTGCGGTCACAAAGGAATAGATAGGGATTGGAACTCTGCCATAAACATTAAGGTTGAGGGATTGAGAATCTTAGAATCAGCGTAACTATAAACAATAGGGTAGGAGCTATCCGAATTTACGCCTGTGGACATTGTGTAAGACGAGCCAACAAGGTAACTTGTTAGGAACGCAGTAGTGGATGAAGCAGGAAGCTCCGACTTCTATAAGTCGGAGTAGTTCACAAACTTAACTGATAATCCTTTTTGTCTGTTTAGCAATCAGAGCAGATAGTAACTGTCAATTTAAGGTGATAGTTTTCAAATACTCCATAATAAAGTCAAGGATTATCGGTGCAACAGCCTAAGTTTCGATGTTTTGTCTGGCGACAAATAGGTTTATAAGGCTGATAAATAGAGGAAAATAATATGGAAATACCTTTAAAATGTAGCTTGTGTGGTTATCAAAGCACTCAGAAAAAATATAAGTGGGAAGATACAAATAGTCATTTCGATAAAGCGGTTCAGATATGGTGTCCAAGAAATGAATGTAAAGAAAAGTTCAATAGGATTATCCCTAAAGGCTACATATGCCACACATGGTATGAGTATATGGGGTGGCAAACAATAGAATTTCCAACAAAGGAAGAACGTGAAGCGGTAAAACGTGCAAAGTTGATTAGAGATAAAGGATTAAATGAAATTTTAGGAAGGTAGCTTAATAGGTAAAGCCTTGTGCGCACACACATAACGTAGTTGAAGATATAGGTTCGAGTCCTGTCCTTCCTTTTTCCACTTAGCCAAGGTGGAATAACATACATAGGTTGCCGACCTGTGGAGAAATCATTATTAAAACCTCTAGGTTAGTTAGGTGTCACAGCCTAGCTAACCACTCGCCCTTGTAGGGCAATGGTCTTTTCGCACGTTTCAAATACAGACTACCCCTCAAATAGTCTGTAGGGTTAGTACAGGGTCAAATCTGTATTGACTCTTAGCCCTTAATAGGGCAAACTACATATCCCCCCAGATAATGTAGTCTAATATCCATACTTGGCTAGGGGCGTTGCCGTTACGCTTCTAGCCAACCAAAAAAAAAGGAAAAAAAGAATGGTTGACAAAATTGGTTTAGTGATATGGCTGATTGTAGGTATAATGATTTTCGCTCAAAAACAGCCCATAAGCAAATTACAATATTGGCTGTGTTGGTTTTGTCTGATATTACAATTGGTAGTTAAAATTGCAAGTTAATGCAAGTTGATGCAAGTTAGGAGAAAAATATGGAAATAAAGGATATCTGTGAAGCATATGGTATTGATGATATAGGAGATTTTAGTGATGGGTTTCATACCTTTAATCAGCTATACCATCAAAGAGCAGTTCTTTTTGCGACTATTGTAAATAACTTCAAACGTCATGCTTGGAAGTCACTTAAGCATGAAGATGGCAAGTTTTGTTTTGATAGTGATGGTAAGTGGTTTATTGTTGGTGTAGATACCCCAGAAGGTTCATATACATACCATTATGAAACAGATAAATATTGGGATTTGTTCGATTGTGTAGCTCTGGAATGTGGAAAACATTGGGATGGACATACAGAAGATGATGTTACTAGGCTGTTGAGTATTGGCAAATCTACCGATAATCATACTGTAACTGTAGAGCCTATGAAAATAAAAATAAAATACTTTGACAATGAAATTACCAAAATAGAGAAGATAGCCAAAGGCGACCTTATTGACCTTAGAATATCTGAAACAGTAGAACTTAAACAAGGTGAATATAAGCTTTTACCTTTAGGTATCGGAATGAAGCTTCCTTATGGATATGAAGCCCATGTATATGCAAGAAGCAGTACGCCTTCTAAGTTTGGAATTATTCTTGCTAATTCAGTTGGAATAATAGATGAATCATATTGTGGTGATAATGATATGTGGTATGCTCCTGTAATTGCAATAAGAGATACAAAAATTGAAAAGGACTCACGTATCTGTCAGTTTAGAATAGTGGAACATCAACCTACTTTTGAATTTGAAGAGGTTGAAAAATTGGAAGATGTTAGCCGTGGCGGTATAGGCTCTAGTGGGGTTAAATAATGCCAAAAGGGTATGTAATCATAGTAAGAAATTACATAGCAGAGATAGTAGAATTTAGAACTATTTCTATTGATGAAATGCCAGATGGTACGAAGATGTATCTTATAGAAACTAAATATGGGGAAGATACATATAAAGAATCAGATTTAAGTCCTATAAGAAAAGCATTAGTAGAAGAGTGTGATAACTTGAATAGGGCTTTAAGGGGGTATAGTGAGGGAAGCGGAAATCAGAGTTATTGATGGAAAGAAGTGGGTATGCTGTCCTCAATGTGGGAAAAAAGCATTTCCTATTGAAGACCAAACAGAGATTAAGAATTTTACTTATCTTTGTAAAGAGAAACGATGCAGATTGACGTATCAAATCAATATAGAACAGCACAAAAAGTGGTTGAAAAATGGAAATAATTAGAGCAACAAAAGGACAGATATATACATCAAAAACAAAATATCAGATTTTAGATAAGACTTTGTATGCTTGTAATTATATCTACAATCAAATGCTTGAACGACAACAAAAGGTATATAAAAGGCGTGGCGAACATCTTTCGTACTACGAAATGCAGAACTTACTTCCTGTAATGAAAAAGTATCAAACATGGTTAAAAGAAGCAGATTCACAAGCCTTGAAATATGCTTGTAGACAAGTAGACACGGCTTATCAGAAGTTTTTTAAACACGAAACAAATTTCCCAAAGTTTCACAGTAGACGGAATGGTTTGTCGTATACGGCTACTAGTGTACAAAGTATTAGAGTTTTAGATAAAACTGTGAAATTACCGATAGCCGGAGAATTAAATGTAAGAGGATTAAAGCCATTACCAGACAATGCCAAGATATGTTATGCAACAGTAAGCCGAGAAACAGACGGAAAATATTATGTGAGTATCACCTATAAATATGAGGTTGATATAGAAGTACCAAAGTTAGACGAAACGAAATTCATAGGGCTTGATTATGTATCACATGGATTGTACGTAAGTTCTGATGGAGAGAAAGCGCAGATGCCATCTTATTATCGTGAGAGCCAAGCGAAATTAGGTAAAGCACAGCGTAAACTTTCCAAGAAACAAGGCAATCTAAAAGGGCAGAAAAAGTCTAGTGGATGGAAAAAGCAACATAAGAAAGTTACGAAGATACAGAAGCATATAGCTAATCAGAGAAAAGATTATCTGCATAAGAAATCAAAGTATCTTGCAGATACATACTCTGGAATAGCGGTAGAAGATATTGATATGAAATCTTTATCTAACAAGGGATTCGGAAATGGTAAAGCGACACTAGATAATGGTTTTGGAGAGTTCCGCAGACAACTTGAATATAAGCTATCTGCACAAGGTAAGCCATTTGTAAAAGTGGATAGATATTTCCCAAGTAGCCAATTATGTAGTTGTTGTGGTTATCAAAATAAGGAATTGAAGAACTTGCAGATAAGGAAATGGATATGTCCTAAATGTAATACAGAGCATGACAGGGATATAAATGCAAGTATCAATATCCGAAATGAAGGATTAAGAATGTTAGCGTAAAAAAGCAAACTACCCATAGGCTGTGGGGAAGTAACGCTAGTGGACACCGATGGGAAAACTACTCGTAAGAGTGTGATAATAACCGATGGTGGATGAAACTAGAACTGCAATAGTGTTGATAAATGCGAGTGAGAGTCGTTTTAACCACTTTTTGCGGATAGCCGAGCCGTTGAGCCGATTGCCTTAAATGTGTAATCGGCTTATCAAGACGAGCGTAAAACCCCTAGCTTTAGCTATGGGAATATAAGCGAACTGCACTGTAGGGCATACAGGAACAGTATAATCTAGCTTGTGGAGTACTTGTAAGACTTACCAATAGTTAAGCGGTGAACGATGAAGCAAGAATCCCCTGCCTTTAGGCATGGGGAGTGTCAATTTTTTGTGAGGTGAACTATGGCGCAATATAGTAAAAAGCGTGGCGTAAAATACGACCAAAAGAAGCTTTCATTAGAGGAAAAGAGAAAACAATGGAATATTGACCTTGCGAATAGAACATTGGAGCAGATGTTTGGCTGTGTTGAAGTAGGAGAAGATGAAATCATCAACAATAGACACAAAAAAAGAGTAGTCTATAATGCCGAAACTCTATATGAAAAAGGAATGGAATACTTTCAGAACATAGTAGAGTCTAATGAAAACAATGTTGTTATTGTGCCAGACATAGAAGACTTCTGTATGTTTTGTCATATATCAAGAACTACCTTTATAAAGTATAGACGTGGTGATGATGTGGAGCTTGCAGAAGTAGCAAATAACATAGCAAATGCGATAGCTTCATGTAAAAAGCAGAACGCTTATCAAGGGCTGATTAACCCTATGGCATTTATGGCTGATATGAATAATAACCATGATTATGTACAGGCAAGGACAGAAACGACAATCAACTCAACAATATCGGTACAACAGGTAGAAGCTAACATAGCTGATATAGCAAGCAGAATACCTATGGAAGATATACCGCAAATTGAAAAGAAAGGGGAAGTAGAAAATGGGTAAAAGTGTAGTTGTAGCAAGTAAATTCACAGAAGAGGAACTAGACAGAATTGATTGGTATGTAAAGCATAATAATACTACAAGAAGTGCATTGTTCCATGATTTAGTAATCAATGGGCTTGCAAGAAAAGCAACAGAGTTTGATATTCCAGACAATGTACAGGATGTGACAGTATATTTTAAAGATGATTATGCCTTTTTCTGGAAAGATAAGACCTATAAAGGCAGGATATATGGTGATGATATCACAATATATTTTGGTGGAGAGTGGAAACAGTACAAATTGAAAGACCTACCAATAGAAATACAGTAAGAGCCGTGAGCCGATTACCTTTTGAGTAGTCGGCTCATTTTTGTTAAGGGAGAAAACGATGGTTATTATCGCACAAGATGAAAAATCAATTTACGACTTAGAGAAGTTTTCTAGTGCTACAGCTAAAGAAGATGGAACAGTATATCTACTTAACTATAGTGGAGAGTTAGCTTTTCCTGTAGGGAAATATGAAACAGAAGAAAGAGCATCGGAAATCATAGGTGAGATATTTGCTTTGTTTGATACACAGAGAAGATATGTGATGCCTGTAATCTGAGGTTATTATGGATAATAGAGAAATAATCAAAAGACTAGAAAATGCTTCTGACCTAGCCACTAATTCAGCCAGATTAAAAGACTTTATCGAAATGGGGCAGAACATATACATAGTTGATAATGATTTTGACGAAGGTAAAAGAGTATGTGAAAAAGGAAGAGATATAGCACTAGAACAGACAGCACATGATACGTCTTTTTATGAGTTATATCTTTTATCGTTAAAATACCTTGCACGATATTTCTTTGATTTTGATTCTTACCTTATATTTGTAGAGCATAACAGAAATCCTAATTCACAGTTTTATCTTCCAAGAAGAGAAGTGTTTAAGAAACTAGGATTAGTCCAAGGGCTTCAAGATTTATTAGACGATAAGCTTGATATATTGTCTATTTCAATAGGTACAGGAGCAGGAAAAACAGGATTAGCGGAATTATTTCTTTCCTATTACATGGGGCTATTTCCAGAAAAATATAATCTTGCTTCTTCTCATACTAATTCAATCACAGATAAACTTTATCGTGATATTTATTCGATTATTGCATCTGGTGAGTATGCGTGGAAAGAAGTATTCCCTAATGTGGCAATAGAGTCAAAGTCTGATAAAGAACAATGTATAAATTTAGGCAAACAGAAACCATTTAAGACATTAAACTGTAAGTCAATCGGTTCTGCAACAGCAGGTGTAACAAGAGCAAATGGACTCTTATATTGTGACGACTTGATTGAAGGTAAAGAAGAAGCCTTTAGTCCAGAAAGACTTGAAAGAAAGTATGAAGCTTATTCTATTGACCTTAGAACACGTAAGATGGAAGGCTGTAAGGAACTTCATATTTGTACAAGATGGTCGGTGCATGATGTAATAGGGCATTTAATTTCTTTATATGAGGATAACCCTAGAGCAAGATTTATAGCGGTGGATTGTTTTGATGAAAATGGTGAAAGTGTTCTTAACTATAAAAGGGATGGTTTTACTACTCAATATTTAAGAGATTTAGAGCAGAGTATGGACGAAGTATCTTTCCGTTGCATATTCCGTTCAGACCCTATCGAGAGAGAAGGACTTCTTTATACAGAAGAGGAACTTAATTATTACTTAGGTGGTCTTCCTGTAGATACCGAAGGTAATACAAAAGAGCCAGATGCAATCTTGGCAGTATGCGATACAAAAGACACAGGAACGGACTATAACTGTCTGTTAGTTGGGTATAAATATGGACAGAAGGTGTATCTGGAAGACGTTGTATATGATAATGGTTCACCATATGTTCTTGATGAACTAAATGCAGATTGTCTTGTCAGAAATAATGTACAGATGGCACAGTTTGAGTCAAATAAAGAAGGTTCACGTACAGGTAACGAGGTACAGAAGATAATAGAGCAAAAGGGTGGCAGATGCACTATCACAAAGAAATATACTACTGCAAATAAGGAAACGAAAATTCTTGTTAATTCAGATTGGGTAAAGAAACATATCATTTTCAAGGATAAATCTGAGTGGAATAAGATGTATTCAGAGTTTATGCGTGGAGTATTTTCTTATGTACAGCTTGGAAAAAACAAACACGATGATGGTGTAGATGCGCTTGCCATGTTTGCTTTATTTATTCAATCTTTTGAAGGTTCACAAGTAGAGATAATCAGTAGGGCAAGTTTAGGTTTTTGAGGTAATTTATGCACTTTAAGGAATGGGTAAAAGAAACAAAGAATTCAATGGAGTCTGATATTCCAGAGGAATTAGTGTGTGAAGTATTAGTTACTGCAATAAGAACGGCATTTGAAGAGTTTATGGCAGACAGGGCACACGCAGACCTAGAGATAACAGGAATTGGAAGATTCTATATGAATTATGGTTGGTTAGGGCGTGGTGATGGTAAATTTGAGAGGAACAAAAAGAGATGGAGTATACACTTTAAACCATCAAGAAGTTTTAAAGATTTGATAAATGGGGAAAAAAGCTTAATAGGATATGGTATAGGAGGTAAATCGTTAGGAGCATACCCTTTATACCCACAACATAACAGTAAGTTTAGAATGAATAATGTTTATAAAGTAAAAGTGATTAAGAAAAAAAGTTCTAAACCTGTTAAAAAATCTAAAAAGTTAGATAAGTTTCTAACCCAGATATCAAATCATCCTAACAATGTAAAAGTAGCGAAAAAGATTGTCTATTCAGATATTAAGAGAGAAGTGTTAGCAAAAAACATGGGAATACACAGAACTACTTTATTGAAGGTGTTGAAAGAGCCATTGTCTGATGAAACAACAAATCAAATGTTATATATTATATCAGCTATGGAAAGAGGATTTTTGTGATGGAAAATATCTTTGGAGCTAATTTAAAAAGGATAAGGGATGAAAAAGGAATGTCACAGGGGGATTTAGCAAAGGCGGTAGGTATATGTAGGACAGATATAAGCAAGTGGGAAAATGGGAAACGATACCCACAACTTATATGGGTATATGAAATAGCGGATAAACTAGGGGTTTCTATTGAAGACCTAGTATGTGACAAATAGGCACAATATAAAAACCAACAGGTAAACCATGATAATATCTAGTTAGAGCCATAGAGCCGAGTACACAACGTACTTGGCTCTTATTTTTTGGAGGGAGATATGCAGACTTCATCTGTAGTATTTAACAATGATTCTGAATATGGTCGCATAAAAATATATACAGATGCAGAAGAAATAACAGAAAAAAACGTTATTGAAATTTTTAATTCAGCATATCTTCTGCATCAAATCAATGCAATAAAAGAAGATTTCCTATTCACATATGAGCGTGGAAAACAAGCCATTCTTGATAGGGTAAAGCCTATACGTTCAGACATAAATGAGAAATTGGTTATTAACAGAGCTTCTCAGATAGTAGATGTTCATGTTGGATATAGCTTTGGTAATCCTGTCACATTCGTGCAACGTGGAAAAGTTGAGGACGATAAGAGAAAACCAGAAGTTACCGCAGAGGAAGACAATAACTACATTGCAATGCTCAATAAGATGATGGCAGAGCAGGACAAAGCCAAAAAGGACGTAGAGCTTGCAAGAGATTATTTCATCTGTGGACTTGGTTATCAGATGGTTTGGAAGAATGAAAACAAAAATCATTATTCACCATTTAAGATAACGACTCTTAATCCTCTAACAACCTTTGTTGTTTACAGAAATGATGCTTTCAGAGAGCCAATCATGGGATGTACATATTTCGTTCATGAAGATGGAAGCATTACAGCAACAATGTACACGGCTGAGAAGTGTTTTAAGCTTTCAAAGTTTGTAACGAATGATAACACATACGCAGGGTTAGAGGAAACACCTAACCTTTTTGGTGAGATACCGATTGTTGAGTTTGAGTTTACAGACAGAATGGGAGTTTTTGAAAAGGTAATTCCTATCCTTGATAAAGCAAACGTTCTTAATTCAGACAGAATAAATGACGTTGCACAGCACGTACAGAGTCTTCTTTGGCTTCATAACTGCATGATTGATGAAGACAAAAAGAAAAAGCTCATTGATGGTGACGGAGTAATCGTCACTAAATCAAATGGTGATGGTAAAGAAGCAAAGATAGCTTATCTGTCACAGGTATTAGACCAAGCGCAGGTACAGACATTTGCTGATTTCCTATATAGACAGGCAGAAGAGATAACATCGACTCCATCATGGCAGGAAGCAAGCGGTGGTTCAACTACAGGAGCAATGCAGTTGTCAAATGGATGGCAGAGTTTGGAACTGTCTGCTAAATCTGTTGAACAATCTTTTAGAGAACCAGAAAGCAGAATCTTAAGGATTGTGGCAAGAATAATCGAGCTTGATAAGAGAGGTTATTCAAAGATTAAAAAGGTTGACATTTCAGATATTGATATTTCAATGCCAAGAAATAAGAACTATGACCTTATATCCAAGGCAAACGCATTGTCAACACTTCTTAATGCAGGAGTAGATGGATTGTGGGCGTTCCAGACAGTAGGACTCTTCTCTGATTCTGAACAGGCATGGATAGATTCACAAGACATTGTTGATAAGATGCAAAAGAAGATGGCTAAAGACGAGCCTAAACAGACAAATCCTAACAATGCAGATACAGACGAAAACGGAAATGGCGGTGCGAATAACGAGCCAAAAGAAAAGGCTAAAGAGTCTGTACAGCCTTCCGCAGTAGCACAGGTGGAAAATACATGAACGCAGAACTTTACTTTGCAGTAATGCTAATAACTAATCCACAGAAAGCTAGAAGGATTCTTTTAGCAGAGGAATTAGAGAATTGGTTCATGGATTTGTTTGATGAAGAGTTTGAGGACATTCTTGATGGTTCATTTAAGAGCAATCAAGAGATATACATAGACAGGATTGTGGATAAGTACCTTGAAATAACAGGAGTAAGTGTAACAGCAACGGATGAATATTCAAGGTCTGTTGTTGATAAAGCTTTTAAAACTGCTTCTGAAATACAGGAAACCACATGGAACAACCTTATTGCAATTCCAATAAAGAAGCAGAATGATATCCCAACTATTCAATTGTCAGAGAGCATAAAGAATGGTTTGGCAATAGGTTCAGTAATCGTAGCCAATGAGGTGATAAATCGTTGGTTAGGTAAGGAAAGAGCCAATCTGATTGCTTTAAATGAAGCTAATTGGAAGTGGAATAACCAAGAGTTTTATGAAGCCAAGGAAAGTAAGAAGACAAAAACTTGGCACACGGCATTGGATGAAAGAGTAAGGCTAACACACATGGAATTAGAAGGTGTGACTATTCCTATAGATGATTATTTCAATGTTGGTGGATTCTTAGGAAAATATCCCTTATATATGGCATTACCAATTGAGGAAACCGCAAATTGTCGGTGTTCAGTAAGTTATAAATGATGTTCAAGGCTATAAGCCTTTTACATATAGAAACTAGCCAGAGAAGGCTTTAAAACGCTAATCGTTCAGAGAAGAACGATTGTAAAAACAAGCAAAACGCAAAGGAGAAATTAAATATGGGTAATAACAATCAAGACGAAACTGTTAATCAGAACGGACAGGAAGTGGTTGAACAGCCTACACAGGAACAACCACCAAAAGACGAACAGCCTAAAGAGTCCGAACTTCTTAAAGTAAACGCAGAGTTACAGACAGAAGTACGGAAGATGAAGAAGATGATTGACACTTATTCTAGTCAGATTAGTTCCTTGAAAAAGGAATTAAGCGAGAAGGTTGCTACAGAGGGAGCGCAAGCTACCAAGCAATCTGAGGAAATTGAGTCAATGAAGTCTGAACTTGAAAAGGCAAAGAAGGATATTGCTTTCCGTAATACAGTTGATGGTTACTTGGCAATGGGAATGGATAAGGATTATGCCACAAAGGTAGCCCAGATGAAAGTGGATGGTGAGGAAGAGTCTGTAAATACTCTTCTGAAAGGATTCATTGATTCAGAAAGAAAAAAGGTCAAGGAAGAAACCACAGCAGAATTGTACGCAAAGATGCCTGCACCTGTATCTGGTAATGGTGACGGACAGATTGATTACAACAAAATCTATCAAGAGAAGCTTGCAGGTGGTGATATCGAGGGTGCTATTTACGCACAGCTTATGGGTTCAGCACAACAGCAAGCCCAATAATCTAAGGAGGATAAGAAAATGGCAACAGCTATGAGTTTTGGTACACCCAATTTTAGCGGAATGTTGTTTAGAAAGGGCGTTGAAGTAACACCTTTTTCCACAATTATCGGTGCTAATCGTGGATATACCAATCATGTAGAGTTCGTATGCGGTCAGTATTACAACTCAATCGCAGGTTCACAGCCTAACATTTCTGAGTCTGCATCACTTACAGCCCCAGAAGCAAATGTAGCAACAAGAAGTCAGCTCACTAACGTAACTCAGATTTTCCAAGAGTCTGTATCAGTTTCTTATGCAAAGGAAGCTAACATGGGAACAATGAGTGGCGTTAATATTGCAGGTCAGCAACCTAACCCACAGAGCGAGCTTACTTTCCAGATTTCAAGAGCAATGGCTAAGATTGCGCAGGATATTGAGTACACATTCATCAATGGTGTATATCAGAAGGCTACTAACGATAATGAAGTTAATAAGTCAAGAGGTATTCTTACAGCAATCACAACTAACAACATCAATGCAGGTGGTGATGGCATGAGCCGTAGACTTATCTCTAAGGCACTCATGGCAATCGCAGGAGCAGGTGGAGATATTTCTAACATTATCGTTGGTATGTCAGCTATCCATCTTGCACAGCTTGACTACGATGCAAATAAAAATGGTATGACAGCCGTTCCAAGAGAGCGTGATGTGAATGGTCTTAAGATTCAGACAGTTCTTACACCTTATGGTGCTGTAGGCGTTGTTCTTATGGAAACAATTCCTGTAGGAACAGCTCTTGTATTCAATCCAAGAATTATGCGTCCTATGGAGCAACCTGTTCCACAGAAAGGTAACTTCTTCCTTGAAGCACTTGCTAAAGTCGGCGCAGGTGAGAATTATCAAATCTACGGACAAATCGGATTAGACCATGGCGCAGAATGGCTTTCCGCTAAGATTACAGGTCTTTCTGAGGACTTCCCAGAGGATGCAGTAGTTTCTGGCTGATAAATAAAAAGGGGCTTTAATTAGCCCCTTCTAAGAGGTTGATATATGAGCGTTGAAACCTTCAAAGTAATCTTAGGTGAAACTTCTCTTACTGATGAACAGCTTGAAATAATGCTTGAAAGAGCAAAGAGAAAAGCTATAAATCATTACTTTTGGAGAGAAGACGACAATCCTACAGATGAAGAGATAGAAAACTTCATAGACAGATATGAGTATGAAATTTACGACCTTGCTAAAACTATAATTTCAGTTGCTTCGAGGAATGGTTTAAAACAGTTCTCAGAACTAGGAGTAACTAGAGTGTGGGAAAGTGGTGGGGATAAAGAAGTAGAAGATGCTCTAAGTGCTATTCCTGTACAGACTTATGTTTGGTAAAAGGGGATTCAGAAGATGGTTAGTATTGTTGATTTAGAGGAAAACCAAAGAGAGTTTTATTACCAGACATATGTTGAAGAAGGCAAAGACGAAGTAGATGAAGATGGGTATTTAACAGGTGAGAAAGTTTCCGCTACTTATTCTAATCCAATCAAAGCGAAAGCAATGATTAGTGAAAATACATCGGAAGTAACTGATACTCCGTTTGGTAAAGACCTTGTTTATGACAAGATGATATCCACAGTTCAAGACCTTCCAATAAATGAATTTTCACGGCTATTTGTAGATGTTGTTCCAACCTTGAACGAGGATGGAACAACAGATACAAAGCCAGACTATGTAGTAGTAAAGGTTTCAAAAGGATTACATCAGCGAGTGTGGGCTATACGTAAGGTAGAAGGATATGAGCAGAACAATTAACGTAAATCCTTTAAGCCTATCTAGTATCAATAAAGCAATAAAGGAACTTGAAGATTACAAACAGATGCTTAAGGAATTTCCTAGTAAGTATGTAAGGGCGTTATCAGAGTTCCTTGCTGATACATTAGATAAGGAAGCACCCAATATGACTAGCCATTGGATTCTCGATATTCGAGAAGGTGATGGAAAAACAGAAGGGGTATTCATATTTGATGGGATTGTACAGTTTGTAGAGTTTGGTTCTGGCTTAGTTGGTGAGCAAAACCATGAAGGTATTAACTCAGATTGGTTATCAAAATTGCCACCACCATATAATACGGCATATCAATCTAATGCAGGTGGAATAGGACATTACCTTGATAAACAAGGACAAGATTATTGGGTATATCCCAAGAATGGAAAGTTTTATTCAACGTATGGACAAAGAGCCAATCCATTTATCTACAGGTCAGTACAACAGCTTTTAGAAGCTAGAGCGAACATAGGACATAATCTTTTAGTGTTAAATGGGGCAGGATTAAATAATGGTATCTGATAAGCATAACAAAATTTATACTGAATTATTTAACTACATGAAGAGTCTATATCCTAGTTTAAAAGGTGGAACTACGTATGATGAAGGCTCAGTAAAGCTACCTTATATGTATTTCTTTCAGTTAGATGGTTCTACAAGATTAACGGACTTGTCCAATAATGAAGTAGGAATAAATCTAGCTTTTCAGATTGAAGTCTACACAGACCAAGGAACAAACCAAGCAAGAAAAATGGCAAATGATATAAGGGCGCATATGATTCAAGAAGGATTTAGGTGTCGTAATTTCATGCCAATCATCAATGGTTCAAAAGTAAGCCGATTCGTAGCAAGATATGAAAGGCTTGATGTGTAATATATAGGTCGGATAGGTATGCGCAACCGACAAGCTGTGAGCCTAGCAGTTTCCGACCTTAAAAAATAGGCAATCCTCTCATTTAGGCGTGAGAACTAAATTATGGAGGATAAAAAGATGGCAGTATTATCAAATGTTTCTTACCTTTATCGTAAGGCAAACGGAGCATCTGTATTTAACAAAGTATGCGATATCACATCTGTTCCAGATTTAGGCGGTGCGCCAGAGCAGATTGATATTACAACTCTCTCCGATAGAAAACAGAAGAACATGAATGGTATTCAGACAGTTTCTTCTCATGAGTTCGGAGCATGGTATGATAGCGAAGTTTATGATGAACTTCAAGCTATCCAAGAAGCTGACTATGACAAGACTTCTGTATCAGAGCTTGACACATATCAGCTTTGGATTGGTGACAATGGCGTAGGTGGAAAGTTTGAGTGGCAGGGTAAGCTTTCTGTATACGTTGGTGGTTACGAGTCAAACGCCGCAATTCCAATGACTATCACTATCTCAGACGAGGGTGAGGAAGCCATTAAGAAGGTTGATGGCGGTTCTAACTGATTAAGTTAGGTTTTAGGGGGCGAGGTGAAACGCCTTGCCCCTTTTTTAAAGTAACTAGGCGATTTGTTGATAGGCGAACAAAGGAGAAAGAGATATGGCAACAATCACAAGAACTATTTCAATTCAGACAAGTGAAGGCGCACAGGTATATCCTGTAGCAGATTTGGATTTCACAAACCTTGTATGTGACCTTGAAGGACAGGGTGTAGATGTAATGTCTATGATGGATGGAGGACTTGACAGAAGTAAGCTCATGACAATGACAAGAGCTTTGCTTGCAGTAATGACAGGACTTCCTACAAGAGAAGCAGGAAAACTTCTTACACAGCATTTGTCAAATGGCGGTTCACTTGAAGATATCTTCGGTGTATTCACAGAAGCTATGGCTGATGCGGGTTTTGGGAGTCGCCCACAGCCACAAGACCACAAGAAAGCGACAGTAGCCAAGGGGCGCAAGACAACCAAGAAGTAAAGAAATACAGTAGTTTTACAGAAGCCGTAAATGAAGGTTGGTTGCCATCTGCTTTATTGATGCACGTACCATATGAAGTGTTCTGGCACTTAAATCCAAGGAAATTAAAGCCTTTTGAAAAGGCATATGAAATGGATATGGATGCAAGGCAAGGCAGAATGAACTTAGAAGCATGGTTACATGGATTGTATGTGCAAAATGCAGTAGGTTCTATTCTGTCAAAGAACGCTAAATATCCCAAAAAACCTCATGAGATATTTGGAAGTAAGCGTAAGAAAACGCCACAAGAGGAAGGAATGGATTTCTTAAGGTACGTAGAACAATTCAATGCGCAGAGAAGGAACAAACCTATAACAAAGTGATACAAGGGATAGGACTAACAAAGTGGCGTTAGTCACTATCCCTTAATTTGTGTAAAGGAGAAAAAAGAATGGCAGACGGACAGGAACTTGATAATCTACTGATAAAAGTTGACTCCGAACTAGGCGACCTAAAAGGCTTGACTAGTGCCATAGATGCCCTACAAAGGTTAGCAAATTTTACTAAGGATGCTTCAAGTGGAATAAAGCAGATAGGACAGCTTGGAAAAGCATTTCATGAGTTTGATAACCTTAAATTAGATGGATTAGATGAAGCAAGCAGAGGTGTAAGAAACCTTGTAGGTGCTTTAGATGATTTATCTAAGGTAGGGAATGTCACAAAGAAAACCTTTAATCAGTTTGGACAGCTTGGAAAGACATTAAGGGATAACTTTGATGGACTTGGACAATCATTACAGGGTATTCAAGAAGTAGCCGTAGGTGTAAACAACCTTGTTTCGGCTTTAAGAGGATTGTCACAAGTAACAGGCGTGACTAAATCAGCTATTAACAGTTTAGGTGGCGTAGGGGATGCCTTACATCATTTTAATGGTGTGGATAAACAGATTACTAATCTGGTACAGCCCATCAAAGAACTGATGCAAGCAATCGGTCAGCTTGGAAATAATAACAGAGTATCTATCCGCATAGATAATAGTGGTATTGCTCATGTTAATCAAGTATTGAGAAATACACGTAGGCAAATGACTAGCTTCAATGATTGGTGGCGACAGCTTTCCAATGATAGAAGAAGTATTGATTTGCGTGATATGTTTGACATATCACAGCCTACCGCAGACTTGGAGCGTAACCTTAGTCGTGCGCAGAGGATGATTGTTTCCTATGAAAATCAGACCAGAACAAGTTTAGAAAAGCTTCATAATCTAAATTCTATGTATAGTATGACTGATTTAGTCAATAATCCTCAGTTCAGAAATGCTTTCCGTTCCCATATGATGTCTGATGCAATGGTAGAGCAGATAAGACAAGGCATTGACAGAGTAAGTACAGAGCTTGAAACAAGAGGTACACAGAGGATAGAAGATGCTTGGCGACACACACAGGAAGCTATCGTAAATGATTCCCAACTTGATTTAAGCAGACTTATAGACACAAACCTTCCTGTAGAAGAGGTAAGAGCTAACCTTCGTACATTGCAGAATGAGTTATCAAGAGCCGAAAGTGCAATGAACAGGGCTTATACTAATCTGCACAGATTACGTTCTAGGGAGTCAGATGAAAACGTATTACGTGGAAGCCAAGGCTATAGAGATTCAGCGTACACATACGCTACTAATGCGCAGTTTGTACGTCAATATCGTGATGCAATAGAATCACTTAACTCTTCATTAAGAGAAATGGAGCGTTTATCTCAAAGTGATGTTGCATTACTAAGAGAACTTCCACAGTTGCAACAGCAACTTACACGTTATCAAGGTACACTTGATACGTTGCTTGCTAATGACGATACAAGCCTTGAAGGACAGAGAACGATTGATGCTTTTGTAAGAGGTGTGGATTATCTTGAAGACAGAATAAGAGAAATACAAGAACAGTTAGGTCACGTTCCAGAAACAACGGAAGGTGTCTTAGAAACAATGCGCCAAGTTGCTGATGAAGCAGAAAGAACAGCAAGGGCAACAGCAGAAACAGCACAGAACATGAGAAACAGTATCGGACAAGGCTTTTCAAGTTTTGGTGGTATGTTATCTGGCACAGGCAATCCTATTTTAGGTTCGCTTGGTAATCTTTCAAATATGTTTGGAAGGGCGGTACAAAGTGGTACAGCACAGTTAAGCGAAGGTGCATTAGCAAGCTTACAGGGTGTAGCTTCAACTTTAGGAACTATAGCAACTGCAATGAGTCAAGTAGTGGCTGTTGCAGGTGTATTTATTGCGGTCTTTAAGACTTGGTGGAATACAATGAACAAGATAAATGATATGTTCACTAAGTTCCTACAAAGTTTAAAACAGTTCGCAAAAGATATGCTTACTAAAGTTGTGGGGGCATTTAACGCTGTTGCAGGTGCAGTAAGCAAAGTTGTTAGTGCGGTTAGAAGCGGTGCAGAGATAGTCACAAGTGCCTTGCGTAAGATAGGTGAATTTGGTGAAAAGGTTATTTCTGTATTCGCTAGATTTGGTAGTTTCTTAGGCACAGTAGGTAAGGGAGCAAAGGCTATTGCTAACCTTATCACTCCAAGAGCTGTAAAGAATCTGGCTTCTTTTAATGGTTCACTTAAGAGTATCGTAAAGAATACTCACCTACTAAATAAGGCATTACAGGTAGCAAATAAGTGGTTTACAATGCTTACACGTATGTTGATGCGTAAGATTGTGCAAGCCTTTATTTCAAGCCTTAAACAAGCATTTGAAGATATGGTGCTTTATGAGAAGAACGCAAACGATGAAATGCTTCGTTTGAATCATAATGTATCAATCATCTTTTCTGCAATGAGAAGGACAGGCAATCAGTTAATGGCTATATTCGAGCCATTGATTAACGCTATGGCTGTGCCTGTTGAGTCCTTCTTAACTTCTCTTACGGCTATGGCTGAGAATATGGCTAAATTCATGGCTATATTAACAGGACAGCCATATTACTTAAGAGCAAAGAAATTCTACGAAGACTATGGTGAGAATGTAGAAGATACAACAAAGAAAGTAAAAAACCTCACTAATGGACTTGATGAATTGAATATCCTCAATGATAAGAGCAGTAGCAGTAGTTCACAGATAGACCCAGAGGATATGTTTGAGAAGGTCTATGTAGATGGGTCGCTTTTAGGGCTTCCATCATTACGTGAGATTCTTGAAGCCATCAAGGATTGGCTAAGAAACATTGATTGGGAAAAAATCAAGACGATGGTTAGAGATTTTATTCATCGTCTGATGGTTCTTATTAATGAAATTCTTAAAGATTTAGAACTTTGGGGATTGTTTGGTGATACCCTTGCTCAAATCTTTAACACTTTAATGGAAGCATGGAATCAGTTTATAACTGATTTTGACCCTGTTGCTACCGAAAAGGCTCTGTCTGAGTTGATTGTAAGAGCGTTAAATGGCATTGATTGGGATTTGATTCATGAAAATG
>Ga0256405_10004505_pt1 | contig 25918 bp, 19 predicted proteins | sample RumenRJG_02DNA_FD_189096 | JGI IMG/M metagenome (GOLD analysis project Ga0256405, IMG submission 189096) | Bovine rumen microbial communities from Lethbridge, Alberta, Canada - RJG_02 | ecosystem: Host-associated > Mammals > Digestive system > Stomach > Rumen | place: Canada: Alberta... | reverse complement strand
CCACTAATCATAACTCTTCTCTTCTCAGCCTTCTTTTCGGGAATGGAAATCGCATTTGTTGCGTCAAACAAGATGATTGCACAAATCAATCAGCAAAAAACAGGCATCACGCAAAAATGCCTCAAACAATTCTATCAGCACCCCGACAACTTTATCTCAACCATGCTCGTCGGTAATAATATCGCACTCGTTATCTACGGAATCATATTCGCATACCTTACCGACCAACTCCTCACGCAACATTTCTCCGCCGATTCCATTAATCCGGCAATCAAACTTGCCATCGACACCATCGTGTCAACACTCATCGTGCTCTTTACTGCAGAATTCCTCCCCAAAAACATCTTCAAAAACAATCCGCACAAGTTCCTTAATACACTCGCCATACCCGCCTACATCACATACGTCGTCCTCTATCCCATTGCGAAAACCACGACCAACATTGCAAACGCAATTTTAAGACTCACAGGACTCAAATCCTCTGATAAACAGCAGCAACACATATTTACGAAAGACGACCTTGATAATCTCATACAAAATACCATCATCACGACAGACAATGAGCCGAGCGCTTATGCCTCCCAGTCTTCACAGAAATCGCAGCCTTCTCAGTCTTCACAGAACACACAGCTCATCAAGAATACCCTTCAGCTCCACGAGAAGAAAGGGCGCGACTGCATGATTCCGCGAACAGAAATCAATGCCCTCCCCGACAATGCTACACCGCAGCAGCTCAAACAAAAATTCATCGAAACAGGAAATTCGAAAATCATCATCTACCAACAAGATATCGATCACATTATCGGCTACATACACGCCGCACAACTCTTTAATACAAAAGAAACAAGCGACAAACTTCCCAGTATCATACCTATTCCTATTGTGCCTGAAACGATTGCGCTCCACAAACTCATGCACACACTCCTGCAAGAGAAAAAATCCATTGCAGCCATTATCGATGAATTTGGTGGAACGGCAGGAATCGTCACACTCGAAGATATCATAGAGGAAATTCTCGGAGAAATCGAGGATGAGCACGACAACAAACAGCTTGTCGCAAAGCAGACAGATCCCGACACATATATTATTTCGGCAAGACTCGAAATCAATAAAATCAACAACATGCTCAACATCAACCTGCCGGAAGATGACGAGTACAATACACTTGCGGGACTCATACTGCACTACCACCAGAATTTCCCCAAAATCAATCAAACCATACAAATTCATGACTTCCAATGCAAAGTCATCAAAAAAACAAATACCAAGATACAACTCGTTGAACTGAAGCTCAACCAACCGCAGCCGCCAGAAGACAGCAACGAGTGAAAAAAGTGGCGATGCGGTGGAGGAATACACAGGAAAACGGTCGAAAAACCAACCAATAGCCCCCTTCCAATGCCCACAAACCAATTTTTGCATCTAAAAATTTCATCTATTCCATTTTTTATTTGTAAATTTGTGCGCTTTTTCTAAGATAATAAAAAATAAAACATAATTAAAATATGGCAGCAATAGGAAAAATCAGAAGCTGGGGACCGGTACTCGTAGGAGTAATCGGACTCGCACTCTTCGCATTCGTAGCTGGAGACCTCTTCAGAGGATGCGAATCATCTAATGTAGCAACAAAGCAAAAACTTGCAGTAGTTAACGGAGAAAAAATCAATGCTATCGACTATCAGAGATACGTTGAAGAGTACACCGAAGCTATGAAGACGGAATTTGCCATGCAGGGAAGAACTCCTTCAGACGAGGAAATCAGACAAAGCGCATGGCAGGAGTTGCTCAATAACAAAATGATTGAAGCAGAAGCCAAAGAACTGGGTATCACTGTCACAGATGAGGAGATACAGAACATCATCAACCAGGGAACCAACCAAATGCTCCTCTCAATTCCCATTCCACAGTTCCACAATCAGCAGACAGGACGCTTCGATGCAAACGCACTCAAGCAATTCCTCGCATCTTACAAACAGGCGCAGCAGAACAATCCGCAGCTCGCAGAGCAGCTTGCGCCCATCTACAAATATTGGCTTTTCAAGGAGAATCAGCTCAAACAGAACCTGCTCGCACAGAAATACATGGTGCTCCTTCAGGAAAGCGTTCTCTCCAATCCGGCAGAGGCAAAATTTGCGTTCGATGCTGAAAAACAAGAGACCAACGTCGAACTCGCATACATCGAATACAACTCTATCAATGACAATGACGTGAAGGTTTCTGACCAGGAGTTGAAGGCTAAATACGACCAACTCAAAGAGCGTTTCTTCATCCCGCAGGAAATCAGAGAAATCAAATATATCGAGGTGAAGAAAGTTGCTTCGGCAGCCGATAAAGCAGACCTCCGTAAGAAAATGGAACAGTTTGCTGAAGAGCTCCAGACAGCTGAGAATCCGGAGCAGGTGGTTAACAAAAGCCAGTCGCTTATGAAATATGCCGGCGTGCCGGTGACCAAAAACCTCCTGCCGCTTGACGTTGCAGCCAGACTGGACTCAATTGCCGTAGGAACAACGACCAAGGTGACTGAAAACACACAGGACAATACCTTCAATATCATTAAACTGATAGGAAAGAGCAATCTTCCAGACTCTATCCAGTACAGAGCCATCTCTGTCATGGCTGCAACTCCAGCTGAGACAAAGACAAAGGCAGACAGCGTGCTCACTGCCCTGCAGAACGGAGCGGACTTTGCTGCTATCGCTAAAAAGTACAACCAGACGGGAGAAGCTGAATGGATTACCGGTACACAGCAGTTCCAGGCAGTCAGCCAGTCGAGAGAAAACAAGACTGTCTTCGACGCGATGAATGCGATGGCTGTCAACGAACTCAAAAACATCCACCTGACACAAGGCAACATCATCCTGCAAGTGCTCGACAAGAAAGCAATGAAAGAGAAATATGACGTGGCAGTCATCAAGCGTACGATTGATTTCTCTGATGAGACATCGCAGGAGATTTATAACAAATTCAATCAGTTCGTGGCAAGCAACAGAAACCTCCAAGACCTTGAGAAGAATGCGCCAAAGGCAGGATATATCGTAAGAGAGCTGCCGATGGTAACGACTTCTGCAGGTAACATCGCAGGAATACAAGGAACACGCGATGCCCTCAAGTGGACCTTCGAGGCTAAAGAAGGCGACCTGTCGGACGTATTCAAGTGTGGAAACAACGACGAGCTGCTGGTTGTAGCACTCACTAAAATCAATCCGAAAGGACACATGGCGCTCTCTCACCAGCAGGTGAACAGCACCGTGAAGGCTGAAGTCATCAAAGACAAGAAAGCGCAGATGATTATCGAAAAACTCAAAGGCGTGAACTCTATTGCAGCCGCTAAGCAAAAAGGCTGCAAGACAACAACTGTTGAGCAAATCACATTTGCTGCACCGGCAATGGTTCCGGCACTCATGGTGTCAGAGCCTGCACTTAGTGGAGCAGCCACGGCAACAGCCAAAGGCAAATTCTCGGCACGCCCAATCGTAGGAAATGCTGCCGTATATCTCTTCCAAGTGACCGACAAAAAGACACTGCCGGGAAAATTCGAGCAGAAACAATACGGACAGAAGGCGGCAATGGGAGAACTGCAACGGCTCTTCCAGGCGATACAATACGAACTGCAGCGGAAAGCTGACGTGACCGACAACAGATATTTATTTATGTAAGATGATAACAGAAAGAGGGGTCCTGCTTTTGCCGGATCCCTCTTTCTCGTTACAATAACGGTTCATGCTGATGAGCCCCATCAAAAAACACCTAATTTATTTCACGCTTATGAAACCTGTCATCAGTCGCAGCATTCTTATCTTACTTCTCGCACTGCTCCATACTCCTTCGCTGCTCCATGCGCAGACTCCAGTCAAACGTGAGTTCCGGGGAGCATGGATACAATGCGTCAACGGACAGTTTTTGGGTATGTCCACCCAGAAGATGCAACAAACGCTGCTCTATCAGTTGGATGAACTCAGAAAAGACGGTGTCAATGCCATCATTTTCCAAGTCAGACCCGAATGCGATGCACTCTATCAAAGCGATATAGAACCATGGAGTCGGTTCCTCACTGGCAAGCAAGGACAGGCACCACAGCCCTATTGGGACCCGTTGCAGTGGATGATAGAACAATGTCATCAGCGGGGCATGGAGCTTCATGCGTGGATCAATCCCTACCGTGCGAAAACTAAAAACACTACGCAGCTTGCCAACAACCATGTCGCCATCAAGCATCCCGACTGGGTGTTTGCATACGACGGGCTCTTCATCCTCAACCCGGGAATACCGGAGAACAGGAACTATATCTGCCAAGTCGTAGAGGATATTCTCAAGCGGTATGACGTGGATGGTCTCCATATTGACGACTATTTCTATCCTTACCCTGCAGCAGGACAGAACATTCCCGACCAGCGTCAGTTCCAGCAATATAACAACGGATTCAGCAATATCAACGACTGGCGACGCGACAACGTCAACCTCTTTGTGAAGCAACTTGGTGAAACCATACGCAAGACCAAGCCGTGGGTGAAGTTCGGCGTGTCTCCTTTCGGAATCTATAGAAATAAGAAGTCCGACCCACATATCGGAAGCAATACCAACGGGTTGCAGAACTATGACGACCTCTATGCCGACGTCCTTCTGTGGGTCAACAACGGATGGATAGACTATTGTGTTCCGCAAATCTATTGGGAGATAGGTAACAAGGCTGCCGACTATCAGACGCTCATCACATGGTGGAATAAATATGCCGGAGCCCGCCCGCTCTACATTGGCGAAGATGTGGAAAGAACCGTCAAACATCCCGACCCCAACAATCCGCGCAGCCATCAGCTCGGAATCAAGAGACAGTTGCATGCGCAGATGAAGAATGTCAAGGGAACAGTGCTTTGGTATGCCAAGGCGGTTGTTGACAACACCGGAAACTACGGCACCGCGCTCAGAAACAATTATTGGCGCTATCCCGCACTTCAGCCGCTCATGCCGTTCATCGACAGCAAGGCACCCAAAAAGCCGAAGCGTCTCAAGCCCATCATGACCGAAGACGGCATGGTGCTCTTTTGGACGGCACCATCAGGAAAGAAGTGGGGCGACCAGCCACATCAATATGTCGTCTATCGGTTTGCGAAGGGCGAGTCTGTCAACATCAATGACCCGAAACACATCGTAGCCGTGACCAAACAGACTTTCTGCCGTCTCCCCGACGCTGGTGGACAGCGGTTTACCTATGTCGTGACGACGCTCGACCGGATGAGCAACGAGAGCAAACCGGCAAAGGCAAAAGTCACGCACTGATGACCGATTAGGGTTAAATCTGAAGTTCAATACACGAAAGAAAGGGAAATGAAGGCACACCCTCATTTCCCTTTCTTCGTATCATCTCCATGCTTTGGCGGGCAGAACATGCAGCTGCGAGAGAAGTGCCCGTCCGCGTTAATCCGATATGATGGAGTCTGCTCCCTACATAATCGGTATTTGCAGTTTGACGATGATGTTGCGTCCCATGTTGAATACACCTCTTCGTCCGGTGACAGGATTCACGTCCGCATATTTCAACCGGCTGAGATGATGCTGGTATGCCTTGTTTGTCAGGTTGCTCACTTCCATGAACAGACTGGCAACCTTCTTTCCGCGCACCGTCAGGTCGCTCCCAGCCGAGAGGTTGAACAGTGTGTAGCCGGGCGTTGCCGTCTCCGTTTGTTCAGCTGCGTAGAAGTGATTCTGTCGGAAATTGCACGTCATGCCCACAGCGACGAAGGCGTTATTAAAAAGTTGTCCGTCGTGCGTAATCTCGTATTTCACCTCGGCGTTCCATCTTGCCGGCGGCGTGAACGGCAGATACTTGCTCTCGCGCGGTTGGTGGCGCTGTGTGGCGTTGACCATTGAGAAGGTGTTTCCGATGTGCAGACAGTGGAACGGGTGGAAATCCAGTTCTGCTTCAAGCCCGTAGAGGCGTGCGTCTCCGCTGTCAAATTTGTAAGTGTTGTAGCCTTCCGTCTGCACGCCGTCTATTCTGTGCAGGAAGATGTAGTTGTCGATGGCTGTGGCAAATAGGTTTACTTGTGCGGAAACCCATTTCGAAGAGAAGTCTGCCCCCATGTCTGCCTGCCAGCTGTATTCCGCTTTCAGTTGGTGGTTGCCCAGTTCGTATCGGATAGTTCCTTCGTGCACGCCGTTCGACCCCAGTTCGCTGATGTTCGGTGCGCGGAATCCCCGTGCGATGTTGGCACGCAGGTTGAGCACTGGCGTGAGATGCCACACCGCCCCGATGCTTCCCGTCACGCCGTTGAAGTGGCGTGAGAACTGCTCGAAGCGCTCCTCCCCGTCGTCGGTAAGTGCCTCGCTGTGGATGTTGCGGCGGTCGAACCGTATGCCGCCGTTCACGCTCCATCGTCCAAATTCCTTTCCCGTCGTCAGGTAGAGTCCGATATCGAACAGCCTGTATGCCGGAATCAGGTATTCGTCGCCTTTGTTCAGTGAGCGCTGGTACATTCCGTTTGTTCCGATAGCTGTTTTCCAACCTTCGTTCTCGTTGATGGTATAACGGAAATCATAATTCAGCGTGTGCAGTTGGAAGTAGAGCCCATAGCGGTTGGGGTCGTCCTCTTCCTCGAACTCCTTCCGTTGGTTTTGCTGGTAGCCGACAATGGCTTTCAACCGTCCGTCTCCGATTCGTATGGAGTTGTCCCACACCGCTTTGTAGTGGTACACCTTCTGGTAGGGGAGACCGTGCCCGTAGGTCTTCACCTTTTCGTATGGGCGCTCCAGTTCTCCCGTCTCCTCATCGCGTTCGCCTTCGATGATGCTCGGTGTGGTTTGGAAATAGCTGAGGCGTAAACGCGAAAATCCCCAGTCGCGGTGGATGCCGAACAGTGCCGACAGTGCCTGTTCGCTGAATTGCGAGTTGCTCACGTAGCCGTCGTAGCGGTTTTTGTAGGCATGGGCGTGCTTGCCACTGTAGCGGAGGCTCCATGCCAGTCCTTTCTGGTTACCGCCGATGCGGAGCGAGTAGCCCAGCAGCCCGTTGTTGGTCTGATATTCGCTGGAAAAACTTCCTCGAACTTCTCCGAGCGGAACAATCGGCTCGCTGTTGAACACGATAACTCCAGCCATCGCATCCGAGCCGTACATCAGACTTGCCGGACCTTTCAGAATCTCGACGCTGCCGACGTTGCTGCCGTCGATTTCGATGCCGTGCTCGTCGCCCCATTGCTGTCCTTCCTGGCGGATGCCGTCGTTCACGACAATCAGCCGGTTGTAGCCCAGTCCGCGAATGACGGGTTTCGAGATGCCGCTGCCGGTGGTGATTTGCGAAAGTCCCGGCTTGCGGGCGATGGCGTCGATGATGTTCGATGCCGCTGTGTGGTGAAGCTCATCGTTGGTGATGAGCGAAATGGGAGTGGAAGCATTCTTCAGCTTTGTTTCGCCAGCCACACCTGTCACGACCACCTCGCTCAGATTGAGGTGTCGGAAGAAAACGTCCGTAGAATCGGGCGTCTCCTGTGCCGTCGCCATTATACATATATATAATAGTGACAGCAGGAATAGATATTTTTTCATCCTGTTGATTTTTAAGTAATTAGACTATAAAATAAAAAACACTACAGGATGTAAGGTGGTGCGCGTGAAGAGTGGTATTGAATAGGTGAGAAGGCATACAGGCATTTCGCCATCGGGCGCACCATGAATACCAGTGCGATGAATGCAATGACGGAGAATACCGCTGCCTTGAGGAAATGGTAAGTAAGGAATTGACAGAAGACGCACTCTACGATACAAGAAACGCCGCTTGCCAGGTGTCCGCTATGCGCCTGATGGTGGACACACGCTTCGCACAACGTCTCCTGCTCGCCAACAACTTCGTGGCGATGCAGCGAGGCAGTCATCATCAGCGGAACGAACAGCCCCAGCAGAATCCAGGCATTGATGCGTTTTCGCAGTTCCATATTAACTCGTTGCAAAGATAATCAATTATTCCGAATGCGTGAAATTTATTTCAAAATGTAGATATCTTTTACCGATTTTCCGTCACTCAACGTGCTTCATTCACTCACGAACTCCCAACTTTCACATGAATAATTATACAAAAACAGCCTCGAAATTGCATATTTTGAAGTAAAAAAACGCGACAACGGAAAAATGGAAAAATAGGAAGAAAAAAGTGGTTTTTTAACAATTGAAAATCCGTTTTTGAAGCGTAAAAAAGTGAAAGTGCCACTTTGATGTTGCGAAAGTTGCCCTTTCAGGAGCCCAAAGTTGTCGTTTTGCATCGCAAAAGTTACACTTTTGGAAGCTAAAAGTGGCACTTTCAGGCGGATTTTCGTGACGTTTTTGAGTGTTAAAAAGCAGAAGTTGTTGTGTCATAGCAAGTTACGCCGATGCGCGAGATTCGCGTATTTGCGACCCAAGTTCAACTCGGTCGGAAAAAACGCAAGCATTTGGCGTTATAACGGCAAAACCGCTCCTCCGAATATGCAAAACTGCGTATAAATATACGATACGAGAAAATTTCGGTAATCGCATCGGATGGGGAATGATTCGAAACGCTTGGGAAAAAGCAAAAAGCCGTAGGAGCACCTTTCCCGCTCCTACGGCTTTTTCATGTTATGCGATGTTCTTTACTTCAGCTGTGTGCCGTCCTTGAATGCGTTTCCGACTTTCTCGCCGACAACGCGATAGGCGAGGGCAGCGGAGTCGAACACGATGGGTTGTAGTTTGGAGAGGTCTACTTTCTCTTTCTCATCGAGAATGCACTCGTCGGCACTCATGTTGACCACTTCGCCTACGATGCGGATTTCTCCTTCGGGCGTTTCTTCCTCGCGGAGAAATTTACATTCGAGCGTCAGCGGCAGTTCCTTGAACACAGGAGCGTCAACCTTCTCGGCTTTTTCTGCGTGCCATCCTGCTTTCTCAATGAGCTTCGGCTCTTTCAATCCACTGACAATGCCAACGTAGTCGGCTGCCACAACGGTGTCTTTGGTGGCGAAACTGACGGTGAACGCCTTTTTCAGGGCGATATTGTCGCGTGTCTTGCGCACATGTCCGATGTTGATGGCTACGTGATATTCGCTGCATTGTCCGCCCCATGCCACGTTCATGGCGTTGGGTGTGCCGTTTTCGTCATACGTCCCGATAATCAGTACGGGCAGGGGAGTGACGACGGTTTTCTTTGGATCGAAGTTCTTTCTCATAGTTGTTTTTCCTTTTTATTTAAGTTCAATAATGGTGTATTTCTTGCTTCCCAAGCCGATTTGCTCTGCATAATCGACGATGTAGGTGCCGTGCTGCCGGTTGATGCGTTGGATGAGTGGCTGATTGTCGTCGCCAGCGGACGGCGTGTGGTTGAATATCATGTCGAGGCACGCCTTGTCGAGCGCCACGGGGTCGGTCGATGCGAGGATGCCCATATCTTTGAGTTTAGGCTCTTCGGGATGCGAACTGCAGTCGCAATCGACAGACATGTTGTTCATCACATTAATATATATAATGTTGCCAGAGAACCAGTCGTGCACACTTTGTGCGGCTGCCGCCATCGACTCGAGGAAGAAATCCTGTGCGGGCAGGTTCTGCCATAGTTCTTTCGGGCTTTGCACTTTGCCTGCGGTATGGATATATGCCTTTCCGTCGGACGATGCGACGCCGATGCTGGCATTCTTCAGTACGCCACCGAAACCACCCATGGCGTGTCCCTTGAAATGGGCGAGGTTGATCATGAAGTCGTAGTTGCCGAGATGCTCGCCCACGATGTTGTATTTCAGGTGTTTCTTGTCTTTGATGGGGATGCGCAGGTTGCCGTATTCGTCCATGATATCGACGGCGGCGATGCTGTCAAAGCCGTGCGCATGGACGGTCTCCCAGTGTTTCTTTACGTCCTGACGACTGCCGCCGTATGCCGTGCAGCACTCGACAAGCGTGCCGTTCACCTCATCCACCAGCTGACGGATGAGTGTCGGTTTCAGGTAGTTGTTGCCGCCACGCTCGCCCGTACTGATTTTTACTGCCACGCGCCCTTTGGCTTCAACGCCGAGCGCCTTGTAGATTTTAACGAGTGATTCGGGGGTGATTTCTTTCGTGAAATACACTTTCGACTGTGCCGACAAACCAATGGCGAAGGCAGATGCCAATGCCCATAATGCTAATCTTTTCATCATCTTCTTGTGTTTTATAAGGTTGGATTGCAAAGATAACGCAAATCGAACGCAATCAAGTCAAACTTGAAATTGCTGAGATGCAGCTTATCTTCTGCAAAGATAAGCATAATTTTTCAAATATGAGAATCGGTCGTTATGCTTTCGCCAGCCACCCTTTCATTTTTCCTACGATGAGAACAGCCAGAATTGCCGCCACGCAGATGCCGATGAAGAGCCATCCGAAGCCCGTCATGAATGCCATTGGGGCGAATGTGACGAGGCATATTTCGACGGGAGCGATGAAGATATAGGCGAGGGCGTAGTCCTCGAGACAGCGTGTGCGCTGTTCCGGATCGACCACGCGGAGCAGTGCGATCCCCATTGCCATCGTACCCGTGAACCATCCCCATGAGAACATTGCCTTTTCAAACCAATAGTCGGGCATGATTTTTCGCGCAACGATAAAGATATAGAAGAACGTACAAGCCAAGCCGGTGATGAGCAGTATCAGCAGCGGAACGATGTTCTGAAGCACGACGGACAGCTTGATGCTGGCGATGCCGCATGCCACGAGGATGTCGGTGAATGTGCCGCTGAGGTGACCGACCGTCTCTTTGCAGACGTATTTCGTCACACCGGTCTTTTTCAGTGCCGCCACGATGATGATACCCACGATGAATGCACAGCTGAATACGGGCAGTTCGAGTTTCGGAACGAACGCCTGAACCAGCTTGCTCAATCCGTAGCCGCCGAGTGCCACAGCCATCACCATGGCAAAATTGAACGTCAGCGAGTCAATCGAGATAGACGAAGTGGTGTTCTCACCCATAGAAGTGCGTTTCTCTTCCGGCAGCAGTCCCGAACGATATTCGTCGGGCAACTGGCTGAAGTCGCTGAGGAAGGAGGTGTGTCCTTTCTTCGTGCCGCGCTTGACGATGAGCAGACCGATAATCACAGAGCCGATAATTCCCACCGTGGCTGCCGTCATGGCGAGCGTGAGCATATCGTCGTAGTGATAGGTCTTGAAGGCAGAGCCAAGCGCCGCTGCCGTCCCGTGTCCGCCGCAATAGCCTGCAGGCATGGCTAATCCGAACGCACTGCTGATGTCGGGCCAGAAGAACTTCAGTATCAGAATACCCATCAGTCCGCCGAGCGTCCATTGGAGCAACATGCCCATTTGCGAATAGACCCACATGCGTCCGATGTTCTTGTTGGCACCCTTTGCACCGCCCGACGTGAACGGCAGACAGGCGAAGATACAGGCAATGAGGATGCTGGCATAAGTGCCCGTGTTTCCTGAAAGGGGAATAATCCCAAAGCCGTTCGGACCGAACGCCAAGCCCATGAATCCGGCAATCAGCGATGGCGGGATAAAGAGTTGCTGAACCCATTTCACCTTTACGCGAATCCACTTGCCCAGCAAGAGCAGTAGACCGATGATGCCGGCATCGATGAAGAGTGTCCACGGAGTGAATGGAGGCGTGCCGCTCTCTTTTACGACGGCTTCCTCGTTACCATTCATAAATTGGTCGATTTTTTCCGAACAGAGGGGCAGCAGTTTGCTGATACGGTCCAGGTTGTCAGCGCTTACACTCTCTTTGGAGAAAGGCACAAACATGGTGGTCAGGTCTTCTGTTCCCGCATCGCGCCCATATTTGAAGTCGTAGTTCAGGTTCCCGTCGGCATCGAGCAGCTCGGCAGGGAGCAGTTTCGATGCAACGGAGATGTAGGGCTCCAGCACTCCCGCTTGTTCGGTGTCGTTCAGGTTGTGGTCGGCGAGCAATGTCTTGTAGCATTCGTAGGCGGTATTGACAGCCGGGTCGATGAATACGCAGTCGTCGGCAATCAGTGCAGCATACGGCATGTTTCCGTTCTTGTCCTTATAGCTTTTCAGTTCCTTCAGGTGCTTCTGGAGGGTTTCCAAGTGGAAGGGATAGTGTGTGCAACCCAGGATAATGGCTCGAAGCGGAGTCTTGATGTGCTGTTTGCGTGCCCGTTCGAGCAGGCTCAACAGGTTGTAGCGGGCATAGTTCTCCGCAGAATTGATTTGGACGCGGATGACTTTCCCGCTCTTGTCGCGCTCGATGAACGCACCGCCGTTCTTGGTGTCAAAGTTGTAGGCATCCAACAGGCTGGCATCAATGCAGCCGTCATCGGTGTTGCCGATAACGGGACCTTTGTAGCTGTCGGAAAAGTTCTTGAGCGTTCGGTCAACAAACACCTTCTCGCCATCCACCGCCTCGGCAAAGCCGTCGCCTGTCTCGTTCACAACGGTTAGGGCAAGTGTGCCGGGAGCTAAGGATTTCAGTGTGCGTTCATAGACTCCGCTGTTGATGGTGCCCACCGTAGCCAGCACGCCAATCGATGCTTCTTTCCGACCTTTGACAGCTTCCAGCGCACTGGCTGAACCGGCATTCACCACACCAATCACCTTCACGTTGCTCTTGGCGGCTGTCAGGAGGTTTTGGATGTGTTCCAGTCCATAAGCCGTTGCTGTGTTGCAGGCGATGACAATGATTTTGACGGGATTCTTTTTGCCGCTTGGCTGTTGCTCGGAAGCGCTTGTCCAATAGTTGGAACTCATCAGGAACAGGGCATCCTTGACGGTCAGTTCGCGCAGAAAATCCGCTTTTCCCTTTGAGTCATATTGCCCGTAAGGCATGTTGGCTTGGTCTGCCAGATACTCGAAATCCTCGTTGATGAAATCGGGTATGCCGTCGGGCTTCTCCTCACCGGTCTTGTTGTTGAAGCGGTCCTGGGCGAGAATGCGCTCCAAGACGGTGAAACCGCCCGTTCCGCTGTCAAACACGCCGATAGGCAATGTGCGCAATGCCTGCGGATAGTTCTTGAAGTCGAGATAGAAGCGTGAGCGCTTATCGTTGAGTGCTTTCTCACTGACAGGCAGGAGGGCAGTCTGTGCCGTACTGATGAGGCACGCTGCGAAGATGGCTATAAAGGTGGAAATCGTTTTTCTCATAGGTCTGATTGGTGTTTTCTGTCGATTGATATTTGACTTAGTCGATACGGATTTGGTGAGAGCGGGCTATGTTCGTATATTCCTTTTGTATATACTGGTCCACCCAGTTGTAAAAAGATTGGTAGGCATCTGTGACTTTTCCTTTCGCACGGAATTGCCTGAGCAGTTCATCGCCCTTCTCCAATATCGGTTCTTCGGCTTTTCTCACTTGTTGCAGAATACCAGTCTGTTGTTTGTTGATCAGGCGGTTCAGTGCAAGATAGTTGTAACATTCTCCGCCTTTATATGCCCAGACATAGTCTTTCAGCCTCATCGACCAGTCTCCGATTGTGCATCGTCCCTCGCTGTTTCTTCCCACAGAGGCGGGCAGTTGTCCGGAAGGTGTAATCCATAGTGGAATCACGACGGTCATGAGCGGATTGCCCATCGCCAGCCAACTGGTCGTAAGAAGTGGATTCTCATTGGGCTTCACGCCCTGGATGACCACCATTCCGCCAGTCGTGTAGCGGGGAATGAAGTCGGTGAAGTTGATGGGCGTTTCCGTGTTTTCGTCCTGCGGAATCATGTCATACAGGTTCACACCCGTCAGTCCGTGTTCTAAGCACGAGCCGAAGGTGAGCAGTTGGCGATAGGTGACCTTTCCTTTTGCCACGCTCTTTTCCATGAGCTCGGTCGCTTTCTTGAAACGGGAAACACCCGTTCCCTTGTTGACATCGCCGGAGATGGCGTAGTTACTGCGGACGAGGTATCCCTTCGGGGCAACGGCGGGGTCGTTCACATCGAACTTCTTGTAGCCGTTCGCACCGCATTCGAAGTAGGCGGCATTCCCCGCAGCGTCGATGCAGCCGTAGTTGCTGCCGTAGGCAAAAGGTGAAAGTGTCTTCAGCAGCGCCTCGAACTCGTCAACCGTCGCACAGTTTTCCAGTGCTATGCGAATGATGTTGCCGTAGGTGTAGGTGCCACTCATCGGAGCATCCAGGTCTTTCGCCGTATTGTTGACCATGGCGAAGCCCTTTTCGTTCTGCCCGTAGAAGATGCTGTTCATCGTCGGGAAGTTCAGGCGGGCGCAGCCGATATAGGCATACTTGCCCGAATTGTTGTGGATATAGATGTTCGTGCGGAGTGTCTCCGCGGAGCCGTCGGCTGTCTTGAACATCAGCGGGCGCCCGTCGGCGGTCATCTTGCCGGAAACAATGGCTGTCGTGCAGGCAAGACTGGCGGCTGCCGACAATAGTGCGCAAAGGGTTAAAAACAGTTTCTTTCTCATCGTCTCGTTTCTTTTTTGTCGTTTGTGTCGGGATTATTTACGTTTCTTACTCTTCGAAGCTTTCTCTATGAGGAGGTCGAAGAAGCGTTTTGCAACCATGTCGCCGTTCTTTGCCACGAAGATTTCGGGGTGTGACTGAAGGGCGTAGATGGGATAGTCGGGATAGCCTTCGAGGGATTCGGGTACACCGTCCGGGCTCCATGCTGTGACGCGCAGACCGGGTGCCACGTCCTTGATGCACTGGTGGTGACGGCTGTTGACGCCCAATTCGGTTGTTCCGAACAACTCCGCTGTCAGACTGTTCGGCAATATATTTATAATATGTGCCGGCGTGCGGCTGTCATCCATCTGTCGGTGTTTCAGTTCGCTTTCCGGGAAGTCGGAGGGAATGTCCTGATACAGCGTGCCTCCCATGGCGACATTGATGATTTGCAGCCCGCGACAGATGCCGAATACCGGCAGCTTGTGCTCAATGGCTTTCTTGATGAGGAGAAATTCGAAGATGTCCCGCGCATCGTTCACCTCTCCCAGGAACTCATGGCGTTCCGCACCGTAATAAGCCGGGTCAACGTCGGGACCGCCCGTCACGAGCACACCGTCGAGATGCGACAGAATCTCTTCTATAAGGGCGGGGTCGTCCGTGGAGGGAATCAGATAGGGAATGCCTCCTGCCATCTTGACAGACTGCGGACAATCATAGCCGACGGAGAGGCTGTTGCCCTTCAGTGTCGTCGTAATGCCGATTACGGGTTTCTTGGATTTCTTGACAGGTTTAGCCTGGTCGGCTTTGTCGTAGAGCGACTGAAGCTTGGGAGCTAAAACGGTTCCTTTCTTGACTTGTGCGCTGCCTGCAAATGTGCAGAGGCAGACCAATGCGATAAATAGAATTCTTTTCATAAGTTTAAATAAGATTTTCTGCAAATATAAAGAAAAAAAGTGTATCGTGACGGCATTTTTTCTGATTTTATCTTGAAAGGGATAATGTTTCAGCCTGACGTGAAACATTGTCCTTTTATCTCTGACCGGTTATTGGAATTTATGTCAGGGGCTTGTCTGTTTTTTTAGATGAGTGCCTCGCTGCTTTTGTATATTTATGCAAGGGGTGTGGTTCGGACGAGTGTTTTGCAAACTTCTGAATTTCAAGACGTTAAGTAGTGCTTTCCAAAAGTTCAACTTTTAGCTTGCAAAAGTTGAACTTTCAGGACGCAAAAGTAACTTTTGGAAAGTGAAAGTTCAACTGTATGTTTATGCACCCTTTTCTGCATGTTTATACGGGTCTGTTTTTGTGGTTATTTTCATCGGATTTGCGATAATTCTAAATAAAAATTTGTCCGTTTCAGAAAAAAAGTGTAACTTTACATCAGTTTTACAAAACCAATATGATTATGATAGAATATCTCTCACAGAATGTATGGTTGATATGGGTGCTTGCCAGCATTATCTGCCTTTTGCTTGAATTGACGTCGGGTGACCTTTTCATCCTCTGTTTCTCCATCGGAGCACTTTGTTCTGCCGTAGCGGCAGCGTTGGGCGTGGGATGGGTGCTGCAGATTCTTATTTTCGCCTTCTTCACGTTGTTGAGCATCTTCTTCGTGCGACCGGTTGCCTTGCGGTGGTTACACCGAAACGAAGATGACCGTCCGAGCAATGCCGATGCGCTCATGGGGCGCGTCGGAACCGTGAGCGAGACCATCGAGGAAGGTGGCTACGGGCGCGTGGCTATCGATGGAGACGACTGGAAGGCTGTCGCTCTCGACGGGCAGTCGATAGGACAAGGCGAACGGGTGACGGTCGTGGGGCGGGAGAGCATCATCCTGACGGTGGAAAAGTCATGACAAATTAACATTTCCCTGACTCCTACATGACTCCTATGTAACTCCTATATGAGTCCTATACTGAAAAACGATTATTTTAACATTTAAAATCTTTACAAATATGTCAGTAACAACGTATGTTTTAATCGCAGTCGTCATCTTGGTGCTTGTGTTCGCCAAGAAAGCATTGGTAATTATACCGCAGTCGGAAACGCAAATCATTGAGCGCCTGGGTAAGTATTATGCCACGCTCAAGCCGGGCGTCAACCTGATTATCCCCTTCATCGACAGGGCGAAGACCTTCATCACCATGAGTCGCGGACGCTATATCTATTCCAACAGCATCGACCTCCGCGAGCAGGTTTACGACTTCGACCGCCAGAACGTGATTACGAAGGATAATATCCAGATGCAAATCAATGCGCTGCTCTATTTCCAAATCGTGGATCCCTTCAAGGCTGTCTATGAAATCAACAACCTGCCGAACGCGATTGAAAAGCTGACGCAGACCACGCTGCGTAACATTATCGGTGAACTGGAGCTCGATCAGACCCTCACCAGTCGCGACACCATCAACACCAAGCTCCGTGCCGTGCTCGACGATGCCACCAATAAGTGGGGAATAAAGGTCAATCGCGTTGAGCTGCAAGACATTATGCCGCCCGAGAGCGTGCTCACAGCGATGGAGAAACAGATGCAGGCAGAGCGTAATAAGCGTGCAGCCATCCTTACGTCTGAAGGTGACAAGCAGTCGCAGATATTGCAGTCTGAAGGTGACAAGATGGCGATGATCAATCGTGCCGAAGCTGCCAAGCAACAGGAGATTCTCCGCGCAGAAGGTGAAGCACAGGCACGCATCCGGAAAGCCGAAGCCGAAGCCGTGGCAATCGAGAAAATTACCGAAGCCGTCGGAAAGAGTACCAATCCAGCCAACTACCTCCTTGCACAGAAATACATTCAGATGATGGAGGAACTGGCAAAGGGTGATAAGACAAAGACGGTATATCTGCCATACGAAGCAAGCAACCTGCTCGGAAGCATCGGTGGCATCAAAGACTTGTTTAAGGGAGAGTAGTCGATGAATATTTGTATTGTTGCAGGGGCGCGACCGAATTTTATCAAGGTGGCACCCATTATCCGTGCCGTCAACCGTGCCAAGGAACAACACCAAGACATAGGCTATCAACTCGTCTATACAGGGCGGAAGGATGACCCCTCGCTGGAGCAGTCCCTGTTCGAGGACCTGCAGATTCAGCGCCCCGACGTATATCTGGGCGTTGATTGCGCCAGCCTGAACGAGCTGACGGGACGGGTGATGGCAGCGTTTGAAAAACATCTGTTGCAAAATCCGACGGATGTCGTCATCGTCGTGGATGATTTGGCTTCTACGATGGCGGCAGCCATTGTCACGAAAAAGCAAGGCGTACAGCTTGCACATCTCGTGGCTGGCACACGGTCGTTCGATATCAAGATGCCGAAGGAAATCAACCGCCTCGTCATCGACGGATTGTCTGATTTCCTCTTTACGGCAGGCGATGGCGCAAGCAGCATCGTCAGTCGTGAAGGAGCACACCTCTCCAAAGTTTATATGGTAGGAAACATCCTCATGGATACACTCCGTTTCAACCTGCCGCGGCTCAAGCGTCCTGCCGTCTGTGACGAACTGGAACTGAAAGAGGGCTCCTACATCGTGTTCACCCTCAATCGGCGCGCCCTGATAGAAAACGAAGAAAACCTCCGGGAAATGTTGCTTGGAATAGAGAAGGCGGCGGGAGAGATGCCTGTCGTAGCACCATTGCGGGGAAAAGTGTATGCAGCGGTGGAAAAAATCTGTTCCGATGCCAATCTGTCTGCCATTCAGTTGTTACCCCCACTGAGCTATCTGGAGTTCGGATACCTCACGGCTCACGCCTGCGGCATCATCACCGACTCGGGCAACGTGGCAGAGGAGGCGACCTTCAACGGAGTGCCATGCATCACGCTCAACAGCTATACGGAACATATTGAGACCGTGCGGCAGGGAACTAACGTCCTGGTCGGCGAAGACCCCGAAAAATTGGAACATGCCGTAAGCGACATGGTAAGCGGCAACTGGAAGAAAGGCAGTCTGCCCGACCGCTGGGACGGGCGCTCAGCAGAGCGCATCGTCCAGACGCTCTTGTCGTTAAAGAACACATAAGACTATAAAAATGGAAAAGAAAACTGTATTGATAACTGGTGCAACCAGTGGAATCGGAGAGGCTTGCGCACAGCGTTTTGCAAAGGAAGGCTGTCGTGTGATTGTCACGGGACGTAATCAGCAGCGTCTGGTGGTGCTGAAGGAGGAATTGGAAAAGGCGGGCGCCGAAGTGCTGACGCTGTGTTTCGATGTGCGTGACAGGGCACAGGCAACGCAAGCTGTTGAAAGTCTGCCGCAGGAGTGGAAGGAAATTGACGTCCTCGTCAACAACGCAGGGCTCGCTTTGGGGCTCGAGCCTGAATACAAAGGTTCGTTCGAGGATTGGGAAACGATGATAGACACGAATATTAAAGGACTCTTGACGATGACCCGCCTCATTGTTCCGGATATGGTCAAGCGCGACCACGGGCACGTCATCAACATCGGTTCCATCGCCGGCGATGCTGCCTATGCCAACGGAAATGTGTATTGTGCAACGAAGGCAGCAGTGAAAACCCTTTCAGACGGGTTGCGTATTGATGTGGCAGACACGGCTGTGCGGGTGACAAATGTAAAACCGGGATTGGTGGAGACGAATTTCAGTGTGACACGTTTTCATGGAGACCGGGAGCGGGCAGACAATGTTTATAAAGGAATCAAGCCGCTGACGGGTGACGATATTGCAGACGTGGTGTTCTATGCCGCTTCGGCTCCGGCACACGTGCAGATAGCTGAAGTAACGGTGCTGGCAACTCATCAGGCAAACGGCTCGACCATCGTCCGGAAATAATGAAGAAGACCATCCCTGTCATCGGCATGGCGTGCTCTGCATGTTCTGCCAATGTGGAAAGAAAACTCAACAGCTTAGAAGGTGTCAACGAGGCAACGGTCAGTCTGCCAGGGCGTACTGCCACGGTGGAGTATGACCCTGAAGTGATTTCTCTGGAACAACTGAAAGCAGAAATCAAGTCTATTGGCTATGATTTGGTGATTGAGGAAAACCGCTCGGTGGAAGAGTTGGAGCATCGTGCCTATCAGCTGTTGCGGAAAAAGACGATACTCGCTTGGATTTTTGCCGTGCTGGTCATGGCTGTCTCTATGCGCTGGATTTCTTTCGGACGCAACTTAGATGCCTCGTTCTCCAATCAGATAGCACTGATTCTGACTTTGGCAGCCATCATCTTGTGCGGACGTTCGTTCTATGTTTCGGCTTTCAGACAAATGCGGCACGGAACAGCCAGTATGGACACGCTCGTAGCGCTCAGTACGGCTGTGGCTTTTTTGTTCAGCGTTTTCAATACTTTCTTCGGAGACAAGGTGTGGACTTCACAGGGCATCGCTTGGCACACCTATTTCGATGCGCCGTGCATGATTATCGCCTTTGTGCTGACCGGTCGCCTGATAGAGGAACGGGCACGCAAGGGCATGACGGGCAATATACGGGCGTTGATGGGGTTACGCCCCAAGACGGCAAGAATCGTCACGCCGGATAATGGGACCACGGACGGTGGGTTCTCCGAAATACCGATAGCTGCTATTGGCGTCGGCGACATGATTGAGGTGCGTGCAGGGGAGAAAGTGCCGGTGGATGGTGTGGTGACGTGGGCGCAGAGTTTCATGACCGATGACGGTGCGTATGTGGACGAGGCGATGATGACGGGCGAACCGACGCCCGTATTGAAGCGTTCCGGCTCGGAAGTGCTGTCCGGTACGCTGCTCGTACAGGGAAAACTCCGTTTCCGTGCCCGGCAGGTTGGAGAACAGACGGCACTCGCGAACATGATACGTCTGGTGCAGGAGGCACAGGGCAGCAAAGCGCCCGTTCAGCGGATGGTTGACAAGTGGGCGCGGATATTTGTTCCGGTTGTGATAGGCATTTCTGTATTGACATTCTTCCTGTGGTTGCTGATAGGTGGGATGTCTATGTTCTCACAGGCACTCCTCTCTGCCGTTTCCGTACTGATAATCGCTTGTCCGTGTGCCATGGGATTGGCTACACCGACAGCCATCATGATTGCTGTAGGAAGTGCCGCCCGGAAGAATGTGCTGGTTAAGAACGCAACGGCAATGGAGGTCTTGCGGAAGGTGAATGCGGTTGTCATTGATAAGACGGGAACGCTGACCATCGCAAACCAGCAAATCGATTTTACAAAGGCAGACCATCTCTCTTACGAAGAGCGGGAGACGCTGAAGCCGCATGTGCAGGAGGCTGTGGCTGCCATGCAGGAAGAGGGCATCGATATACACCTGATGAGTGGCGACAAGGATGAGGCGGTCCGCTTTTGGGCTGACAAGGCGGGCATCTCTCATTATCAGAGTGGTGTGAAGCCGCAGGACAAGGAAAACCTGGTGCGCACCTTGCAACAGGAAGGAAAGACGGTGGCAATGATAGGCGACGGGGTTAATGACTCACAAGCCTTGGCGGTTGCCGACGTGAGCATCGCAATGGGAAGGGGAACCGACGTCGCGATGGACGTGGCACAGGTGACGCTGATGGGCGACGACTTGCGCCGTATTCCAGATGCAATCAGGTTGTCGCGCCGTACGGTAAGTACGATTCGGCAGAACCTCTTTTGGGCGTTCATCTACAATATTGTCTGCATTCCCCTGGCAGCCGGTGTGCCGCGTCTGTTTGACATGGATTTCCAGATCACACCGGCATGGGCGGCAGCGCTGATGGCTTTTTCAAGTATCAGTGTCGTTTTGAATAGTTTGAGGTTATTGAACCCTAATCGGTCATCAGAACGCCATTAGATTTTTTGTACTGTTTTTCTGCTCTTCGTGCCATAGCATTATTTGCTTTGACATCTGCCTCCAACCTTTCTCTCACCGTAGCCCGCTACGCTTTCGTGAAAGGTTGAAGCCATCTGCACAAAGCAAGCAACGCTCTGAGCACAAAGTCTAATGACCGATTTGGGTTAAAGAGACAATAGGAACGTGACTATCTGTTAGGTACCGGATAGTCATATTGCTTATGATATTCCGTGGTCGGCATCTTCTGTGTCTCGACGGAAACTTCCATGTAGAATGACGGCGTGAAATTATAACGGACGGCGGCTCCGATGCGGTCGCCAAGTGCATGCATGTGATAGAGCGGACGCGGCATGTAGTCGTTTTTGACCAGCGATTTCTGACCATAGATATAGGCGGACCAGCGTTCGTTGAATTGATATCCGAGAATCGCAGAAATGCCGGCATCCTTAAACGAGCGGTGCATCCAGCTGATGTGGTTGAAATAACCACCGATGGCAAGGGACAGTCGATTGGTGACGGGCAGTGCATACATGGCACTGATGTTCTGTGAGAACCCTGCACCGTGGTACGCATGTTTGCCGAATTGTGCAAACACAGACGCCCCAAGGCTGACGTTCAGACCTTTGTGAAGCTCCCAGCTGTTAAAGGCATAGGGGTAATAGTAATAGTAGCGCGGCGGTATTTGTCCGTATTCATTCAAAACCGGAAGGTGGAGACTGTCATCTGCCTGCAGCGTGTGGAGCGGACTCAAGGGCATGGGAGAGAGAGCCGTGGCAGGAGTCTTCGTCCCTTCTTGCTCCTCTGTCCCTATGGAAGTGACATGCTCTTGCGCAAGTCCGAGCGCACTGACCGACAAAAAGATGCAATATAACAAATATCGTTTCATGGCGACAAAGATAGGTAAAAGTGTCAGAAATCCCAAAAAAGTTAAGAAAAAATAGACGGCATTTTCAGAACTTCCCCATACCAAATTCAGTGAAATTGATGACCAAATTCAGTGAATTTGGTGAGTAAATTCAGTGAATTTGGTTTTCAGAAGTTGCACTTTCATCAAACAAATCAAGTTGATTTGATGAGTAAATCAAGTTGATTTGGAGACCAATTTAAGTTAAACGTAAGTTAGACGTGTGGGCAGTGAGAAGGCGAAAAAACAATGATTATTTTGTTTTTTTGTCACTTTTGCCTATCTTTGTGGAGATTTTTAGACGAATGGCAGCTCCGTGAGGCTGCATGGGATTAAACAATTAAAATACGGAATAAATGAGTTTTTTCAAGACGTTGTTCGGAGGAAAAGAGGAAAGCCCGGAGGAGAAAGCCCGTGCTCAGGAGGCACAGGACTTTGATAAACTGAAATATGGCGGTGTCCGGGCTTTGAAAGTCGGTCAGGTGGACGTGGCTGTCCAGTGTTTCTTGCAGGCGTTGGAAATCAAGGACGACCTGGAAATACGCGACCATCTGTCGGTAGCTTATATACATAAGAATAAACTGCAACAGGCTTTCGCCCAGTTGGAGATGCTCGCGAAAGCCGAGCCCCGCAATCAGGAGATATGGCTGCGCATGGCGCGGGTGGCTTATATGATGGAAGATTATCACACGATGGATGACCTGTGCCAACGGGCATTGTCTGTTGATGAAAATAATCCGGAAGTCTATTGTCTGCACGCTCGTGCCTTCATCGGGCAGAATCAGTTGGAAAAGGCAATCGGCATGTTGACGGAAGCCATCGTGCGGAATGACAATTACGGAGAGGCATATTTGTTGAGAGGCGACACCTATCTGAGAATGGGCAATGCTGAAAAGGCGGATGAGGACGTGACGCATCTGCTGAAACATGTGGAAGACAACGAGGATGTGCTCTTGTTGAAGGCTCGCGTGGAAAGGAAAAAGGGCAACGATGAAGAAGCACTCTATTATTATAATAAGGTGGTTGATGCCAATCCGTTCAGCTTGGCGGCATATCAGGAGAGGGCATTGGTGAAGCTGGCGGCTGGAGACAAGGCTGGCGCAGAGGAAGACTTCTTGAAATACAAAGAGTTGGATGAGGACACTCCGACAGATATTTCCGTAGAAGGAATCGAGCAAAAGGTGCTGCAGAAATATCGGGATGTGGACCCTTACGGCATTTTTACGAACTGAAAAAAAGGAAGAAGGTAGGAATATGACTGAAGAACTGTGTTTGGAACCGTTGGGACTGCCTGGTGAGGGCAGGCGACCGCTCGTCATTGCCGGTCCCTGCTCGGCTGAAACAGAGGAGCAGGTGATGGCGACCGCCCTTCAACTGAAGGCATTGGGCTACAAGATTTTCCGTGCAGGAATATGGAAGCCGCGAACCCATCCCGGAGGCTTTGAAGGACAAGGAAAGCGCGCATTGCCGTGGCTCAGGCGTGTCAAGGAAGAGACGGGAATGCTCATCGCCACTGAGGTGGCTACTCCCATACATGTGGAGCAAGCGCTGAATAACGGTTTCGACCTGCTGTGGATAGGAGCACGAACGACTGCCAATCCATTTGCGATGCAGGCGGTGGCAGACGAGCTCAGGGGAGTGGACATCCCCGTGCTGGTGAAAAACCCGTTGAATCCGGACATCGAACTCTGGATAGGGGCTTTGCAGCGGCTGAACCATTCGGGAGTGAAACGCTTGGGAGCGATTCATCGCGGCTTTTCGATTTATGAAAGCGAGATGTACAGGAATGCTCCCATGTGGCAGGTCGTTATAGAGTTGCGGCGGCGCATTCCCGAGATTCCTATTTTCTGCGACCCAAGCCATATCGGTGGGCGGCGCGACTTGATTCTCCCGCTCTGCCAGCAGGCAATGGAACTGGGGCTCGACGGGCTCGTTGTCGAGAGCCATTGCAACCCAGATGAGGCTTGGAGTGATGCCATGCAGCAAGTGACGCCTGAAGAGCTCCACCGGTTGCTGGCGCAAATCGTCATACGTGACGAGAAAGTGCCGACAGAAAATATCACTGCCCTCAGAAAAGAGATGGAGATAATTGACGACCAGATGATGGAACTGCTTATTCGGAGAATGAAAATCAGCCGTCAGATGGGAATTTATAAGAAGGAACATAATATGCCTGTGCTGCAACTCATGCGCTATAGTGAGATTCTCGATAAGCGTTCGGCACAGGGCGAGAGGTGCGGACTGAGCCCGTCGTTCGTGAAAAGGATTTTCGAGAACATCCACGAGGAGTCGGTGCGCCAGCAGATAGATATAGTGAACAGTCAGCAGGAAAACGCATAAACGGAGTTTTGATGATAGGCACGCTGTTGGTCTCGTTTCTCACGCTCGTCCAGCTCAACTGCGAGAACGTGTTCGACTGCCGTCATGACGAGGGGAAGAACGATTATGAGTGGCTCTCGGACGCAGGAAGACACTGGAGTTACAAGAAATATTGGCGCAAGTTGAACAACCTCTCCAAGGAGATTATCTCCTGCGGTGGGGAAGGAGCGGAATGGGCATTGCCCGACCTCGTGGCGCTTTGTGAGATAGAAAATGACTCGGTAATGGTTGACCTTACCCGCAAGTCGCTGCTCAGAAAAGCCGGCTACCACTACGTCATGACGACATCGCCCGACGAGCGCGGCATCGATGTGGCACTGATGTATTCGCCTTATTCTTTTGCGCTTCTTCGTCACCACACACTCCGCGTAGAGCCCGTCGGCAATCGCCATCCTACACGCGACATCCTGTATGCCTCGGGTCGGCTGGTCAGTGGCGACACGCTCCACGTCTATGTGGTGCACGCACCGAGCCGGTCGGGTGGTGAACGTGCGTCGCGCCCCTATCGGTTGAAGGTGGCAGAGCGACTTTGCCAGTCCATTGACTCCTTGCGACAGGTGACGCCGAATCCGCACATCGTTGTTGCCGGCGACTTCAATGACTATTCGGGCGACAGCGCCCTTGTCAGACTGGCGCAGCATGGATTGACAGACGTGTCGGAGGGCGTGGAGGGCACGCATGGCGCTAAAGGCACGTACAAGTATCAAGGGAAGTGGGGTAGTCTGGACCATATCTTTGTAAGCAGCAACTGGAGCAGCCGGTTGGTTGACTGTCGGATTCACGACCTGCCCTTCCTGCTCGAGAAAGACGAGAAGTACGGAGGCATGCAGCCGCGCCGCACCTACGTCGGTTTCCGCTATCATGACGGCTTCAGCGACCACCTGCCACTGGTGGCGCGCTTCCTCCTTCCAGCCACGGAAACAGGCAATGAATAATTCCCTCCTCTTTCCGAATAATTTGCTTTTTCATTTCAAATAAAATCATCATTTTTGTGTTTAAAAAGAAAATGATTATCTTTGCATCAGTAAATTACGTGATACAGGTTTAAACCAACTTATCATAAATGTCATAATAAACTGAAATATTGAAAAAATGAAAAAAATCACCCTCGATGAACTGCCAAAAGAATTAAGATTACAGTATTTTGAAAGACTGATAGCCAAGAATGGTTCTGACAAGTACTTTATTGAACAATTTCTGCAAGGGAGTGGTAACGAACTTGAGAAGAAATTTTGGAGCAATAGATCTTCATCAAGATTATGTTTTGACTTATATTCTTGGCTATGTAAAGAAAAGGGCATTAAGAACTTTCAATTTGAAAAACATTTACCTGGCATTCTTGTCGGAGAGAATAAAACGGCAGGAACTCCCAACATGGATGTTTTCTTTGAAAAATGTGATAATGTCGTTTTTATTGAAAGTAAGTATACACCTTAATTCCGCAGCACTTTAGTTTAACTTTCTTTATAAGTACCTGAGCAACAAAAAGTTGCTCAGGATTTTGCCATGTCAGATTTTTCACTTACCTTAGTGCTGCAAATCAAGACAAGCAAAAT
>Ga0256405_10004504_pt1 | contig 25919 bp, 26 predicted proteins | sample RumenRJG_02DNA_FD_189096 | JGI IMG/M metagenome (GOLD analysis project Ga0256405, IMG submission 189096) | Bovine rumen microbial communities from Lethbridge, Alberta, Canada - RJG_02 | ecosystem: Host-associated > Mammals > Digestive system > Stomach > Rumen | place: Canada: Alberta... | reverse complement strand
AAGAATGGATAAACAATTATCCGAGAGCAATGTTTGACTATAAAAGTTCAAATGAGTTATTATTAAGTATATAAAAACTTACATTTTAGGTAATGAAATGTGCGGACACTTAATATTTCCATTTATAAAAATATTTTGTGAAAAGCAACAAATGTTGCTTTTTTTGTTGGATTATGGTATAATATGTACACATTGAGGGGAATGGTTGATATGAGAAAGAAGAAAAAAGATTTTGATTTAGAATTAGAAGATTATATTGATGAAGACTATGATGAAAATTTTTATAGTGTAGACAAAAAAAATAATGATGTACATACTGAAGATGAAGAAGAATATAATAATTTTTTTAAAGTCGATGATGATTTTTCAGATGACAGTGAAATATATGACGATGATTATACAAATGACTATGAAGAGGACAAAGACTATAATAAAAAACGTGAGGATAGTCCATTATATAAGTTTTTAAATATATTTCTTGTAGTTTTTAAATGGTTAGGAATTGCAATTGCGGTAGTTTTAATAGCTTATTTTATTACTCAAGGTAAAATTAAATCATTGTTACTTTATATATTAGGTTTAATTGTTTCTTTCTTCTTTGGTTATTTCTTTATGTATATATTGAATAGATTTAATGAAGAATAGTTTATTAAATTAAATAATAATAAAAAGAGATGTTCGGCCACATCTCTTTTTGCTTTTCATACTAAGAGGCTGCACCCCCTGAGGGCAGCCTCCAAAAAGAATAAAAAGGGGTTGGCTAGTGTGATACTAGCGACCAATTCGCCTAATTCCGAATTGGTGCTTACTATACTAATCGAAAAGTATTATTTTGTCAATAAAAAAAACTAAAAAAATTACTTTTTTTTAATATATAATTGTATGTTAAAATATTACCTTATATATATGTCTGTTTATTATAAATAATATTTATATCTAATTCAATTTTCTTTAAAAAAAAGATAATTTATGTTATAATATGCAAGAAGTGGCGGATAGTTTTTATAAAGAAAATTAATGAAAAGGAAGTGATTCTATGGCAGAATTAAAGGATGTTAAAGGTATAGGGCCAAAATCCCTTTCTTTACTTAATAAAATTGGTATTAATACTATAGAAGATTTAGTAACTCATTATCCATTTAGGTATGATATTTTAGAAAGAAATGATTTGAGTAAAGTTGAAGATGGTGAAAAGATAGTTATTGATGGTAAAGTAGAAAGTGTACCTATATTGATGAGGTTTAAAGCAGGGTTAAATAAAATGAACTTTAGACTTGTTACTCAATCTGGAGTAGTTGGAGTTTCTATATTTAATAGAGCATTTTTAAAAAGTCAATTAAGTGTCGGAAGTGGTATTACTGTTATTGGAAAATTTGATAAAACAAAAAATGTTATTACTGCAAATGATATAAAGATGGAAACATTGTCTAATAGAGTTAAAATAGAACCTGTTTATCATTGCACAAGTGGACTCACAAATAAAAATATGTCTGCTTATATTAATATGGCTTTATTAGTATATGGAAGAGAAATACCTGATTATATTCCTAGTGAATATATAGATAAATATAAATTTTTAAATAAAAAAACTTCCTTAAATATTATTCATAATCCAAGTACTGGAGAAAAACTAAAGGAAGTTACGATAAGATTAAAATATGAAGAATTATTTGAATTTATGTTTAAGATAAATTATTTGAAACAAATGAATAAAAAGAAAAATAACGGTTTATGTAGAACTATTGATAAAAATAAACTTAAAGATTTCATTAAAAGTATTCCTTTTAAATTAACTGGTGATCAAAATAATGCTTTAAATGAAATTATAACTGATTTAGAAGCAAACCATAGAATGAATAGATTATTGCAGGGAGATGTTGGATCAGGAAAAACTATTGTTGCATTTACAGCAATGTATGCAAATTATCTTTCGGGTTATCAGAGTGCTTTAATGGCACCTACTGAAATACTTGCGATTCAACATTATAATAATTTGAATAATTTTTTGAAAGATACTGATGTTAAAATTGCATTACTTACAGGATCTACTTCTAAAAAAGAAAAATTAAGCATATATAATGGATTAGAGGATGGTTCTATTAATATGGTTATTGGAACTCATGCATTAATTCAAGATGAAGTTAGTTATCATAATTTAGGTCTTGTAATCACTGATGAACAACATAGATTTGGGGTTCATCAAAGAGCTAATTTACAAAATAAGGGTGTAACTCCAGATGTTTTATATATGAGTGCAACTCCCATTCCTAGAACTTATGCTCTAACTATATTTGGTGATATGGATGTTTCAACAATAAAGGAAAAGCCTTCTGGTAGACAAAAGATAGATACTGTTGTGAAAAAAAATAGTGAGATTAAAGATGTACTTGAAATGATGTATAAAGAATTAAAAAATAATCATCAAGTATATGTAATTGCTCCTCTAATTGAAGAAAGTGATAATAGTGATCTTACAAATGTAAATGAGCTTAAAGAACAGATGAAATTGGCATTTAAAGATTTATACAAAATAGATATTGTTCATGGTAAGATGGCAAGTGGTGCAAAAGATATAATAATGGAACAATTCAAAAATAATGAAGTACAAATACTTATATCAACAACTGTTGTTGAAGTTGGAGTTGATGTTCCTAACGCAACTACGATGGTAATATTTGATGCAGATAGATTTGGTTTATCAACACTTCATCAATTGAGAGGAAGAGTTGGAAGAGGTACTTCAAAGAGTCATTGTATTTTAGTTAGTGATAGTGATGCAGAAAGATTGAAAATTATGGAGAGAGAAGATGATGGCTTTGTTATTTCTGAAGAGGATTTTAAATTAAGAGGACATGGGGATTTATTTGGAACAAAACAATCTGGTGATATGAGTTTTAAGATTGCATCTATAAAAAATGATTACAAAATATTGTTACAAGCTAAAAAAGATTCAAAAGAATATTTATTGAATAAAGATACAGATAATGATGAGTTAAAAATAAAATTAATAAATTCTATTTCTTTAAAAGAATCATAGTTGACAAAATACAATAAATTTGATATTATTTTATCTCGGTGGGTTTTAAGGAATCTAAATTATAAGTAGTAAAAACACGAAAAAATTATAATTTCGTAGTTTTTTTTCGACAAAAATAGAAATGAAAGGAGAATTAATATGTCACAAGTAAGAGAATTTTTGAGAGAAAATGGTTATGATCTTAATATTGTTGGATCAAAATATTTTGTGGATATTTTTGAGGAAATAGTAGATAAGTTACTAGATGGTTATGATATATCAGAGATTAAAGAAATATATCCTGCTTTATGTTTAGAATATTATCATTTTTATTATGAAGTTCCTAGAATGGAATTTTTAAATGAAATAGATTATTTTAGTCAAAATGGATATAGAGGAAAAAGTGATATTGAAATAAAATTATGGAATGAACCTACTATTGATAAGCTTATTAGACTTGGAAATAGATATATTCATGAACAAAAGCAAATTGAAAGCAATAAACAATTAGTAAAAAGTCAAATGTAAAATTTTAAATCTTTTTATTAAATGCAATTGACATTTTAGAAATAATCATTTATGATTAAGTTGCATGATAGAAAATATCATGCCGATATCTCTAACGGTTTAATGTTAGAGTATATTCAACCGAACCCCCTGAAGATAGGCCTTATGGCCTATCATTTTTTTTGTCTTATTTTATAAAAAAACAAAATTTTAATATTTATATAGAGTTTTATTCATCTAGCTACCTATCCAAACCAAATTTATTTCTATTTTTTAAAGTGAGATAAGTTTTAAGGATAATATGTTATAATGGTTATGAGGCGTGATAAAAATGAATAAAAAATACTTTTTTTTAGGAGTTATTAGTTTAGTAACGTTTGGATTGTTATTACCACAACCTATACAAGCAATATTGATATATTCGCCATTAAAAACAATTTTTAATAATCATTTGATTGTTTTATGCATCATTGTTGGAATTATACAAGCAATTTCTGAAGAATGCGGTTATTATTTTGTAATGAAAAATGTATATAAAAAAGATCATAATAAATTTTTACCAAAATGGTTTGGTCTCGGTAGAGGAATATTTCATACAGTTTTTGATATAGGAAGTTCAATTGTTCTAATATCTAGTTTTGGTAGTGGACTACTATTAATTATATCTCGACTGATATCATTAGTTGCACTTCTTTGTTTAACTTATTTTGATTTTATTTCTTTAAAAGAAAAGAATATAAGGTTTCTTATCGTTAGTATAATTTTTCATTTTGCTATGAATAGTATTCTCTATGCAAATGAATTGAAATTATTAAATTTTTCTGATTCATTATTTGTATTAATTTATTCTTGCACAGTAATTGCTGTTAGTAATGTATTAATAAAAAAATGTAATTTTAAGGGAGTGATTCTATGAAATATGATTGTCTAATAGTAGATGATGAAAAAGAACTTGCGGATAATACTTGTGAATATTTAAATATGTTTAACATTAATACATATGCCTGTTATAGTAAAAGTGAGTGTAATGCTTTTTTTGAAAGTAATGATGCATCACTAATACTTTTAGATATTAATCTACAAGATGGATCGGGTTTTGATTTATGTAAGCAATTACGTAAAGAAAAAGATATTCCTATTTTATTTATATCAGCAAGAAATACAGATGATGATAAAATAATTGCTTTAAATATAGGTGGGGATGATTATATAGAAAAACCATATTCACTTGGAGTTTTACTTGCGAAAGTAAAAGTAATGTTAAAAAGATTTAAAAAGGAAGACCTAAAAGAATTTAATGATGGTAATTTAAGAGTTGACTTTCAAAATAAAGAAGTATATTTAAAAGATAATTTAGTTAAACTAACTAGTTTAGAATATAAATTATTAACATATTTAATAAATAATTCAAATAGATTAGTTACAAAAGATGAACTATTTGATAATGTTTGGCAAGATAAATTTACAGGAGATGGAACACTTAATGTTCACATAAGAAAAATAAGGGAAGCAATTGAAATAGATCCAAATAATCCAAAATATATTACTACCGTTTGGAAAGAAGGATATAAGTTTGAAGGTGAAAGTAAATGAGAAGAAAAACAATTATAATCTTATTTATTTTTACTTTTCTTATGGAAATATTTATATGTACATTTTTATGTGAAAGAATAGAAAGCGTTAACCAAGATATAGTAAAAGTAAATGAATGTGTAAAAGAAGTAGAGGAAAATTATAATGATGAAGATAATTATTGTAAAATATTAGATTATTCAATAATTGATACTAATGATAAATTAATATATAAGACAAAACAATCTGAATCTAATTCTTTAAATGATGCAATTAAGAATAATGACATTATTCTTGATTTAAAAATTAATGATATAGTAGTAGGTAAAATACTTATAAAAAATAATACTAATGAATTAATAAATAATTATAAGAATTATATATTTATTACTGTATTTATAATGTTTATAATTCAAATACTTTTATTAATAATATATTCAATATATATAAATAGAAATATTATAAAACCATTTAATGATCTAAATAAATTTGCAGTAAGAGTAGCAGATGGTAATTTAGATATTCCATTATATATGGATAAAAAACATGTATTTGGAGGATTTACTGAAGCATTTGATTTAATGAGAAGTGAACTAAAAAAAGCTAGAATAAATGAAAAAAATGCAAATGATGCTAAAAAAGAAATGGTATCTAAATTATCTCATGATATAAAAACACCAATTGCTTCTATTAAATCAACATCAGAAATAGGTTATGAAAAAACAAAAGATAAAGATATTAAAAATTATTTTAATCAAATAAATATAAAAACAGATCAAATAAAAATATTAGTAGATAATTTATTTAATTCTAGTATTAATGATATAACAGAGATTGATGTAAATCCTTCTAATTATAGTTCTGATATTTTAAATAATTTAGTTAAAAATGCTGACTATCTAAATAAACTAAATGATTATAAGGTTCCTAATTGTAATATTTATATAGATAAAATACGTATGCAACAAACATTAGATAATATAATTAATAATTCATATAAATATGCTAATACAAAGATAGATATTAATATAGAAAAAGAAGAAGAATACTTAATTATTAGTTTTAGAGATTATGGTAATGGAGTAAATGAATTAGATTTACCTTTATTAAAAGAAAAATATAAAAGAGGAAGAGATGTAAAAGACAAAGATGGCGCAGGATTAGGACTTCATCTAGCTAATTATTTTATGGATAATATGAATGGTAAATTAGAGTTTAGTAATGCTAATCCAGGGTTTATTGTAACTATTTATATTCGTATTATTTAAGAAATATTTAAGAATTAATTAAAGTTATTTAAGAAAAAATAGCGTACTATGTATGTTGTAAAGGGAGAGAGTTTTATGGGAAATATAATAGAAACAAAAAAATTATGTAAAACATTTTCAAATGGTGGATTACAACAACATGTACTTAAAAATATAGATTTAGAAATATATGAAGGTGATTATACAATTATAATGGGAGCATCAGGAGCAGGTAAATCGACACTTTTATATACACTATCAGGTATGGATAAACCTACATTAGGTCAAATATCATTTAATAATAAAGAAATAACTAAAATGACTATTGATAAATTAGCTCAATTTAGAAGAAAAAACTGTGGATTTGTATTTCAACAGACTTATTTAATAGATTCTATGAGTGTACTTGATAATGTGTTAGTATCAGGACTTCTTGTTAATAATAATAAAAAAGAAGTAGTAAAGAATGCTAAAGAAATATTAAAGAAAGTAGATATAAAAGAAGAATTATGGACTAAATTTCCAACACAATTATCTGGTGGAGAAGCTCAAAGAGTAGGAATAGCAAGAGCTTTAATTAATAATCCTAAACTTGTTTTTGCAGATGAACCAACAGGAGCACTTAACTCTAAAACTGGAAAAGATGTTTTAGATACTCTAACAGAATTTAATAACAAAGGACAATCTATTGTTATGGTTACACATGATATTAAAAGTGCAAGAAGAGGAAATAGAATTATTTACCTAAAAGATGGTGAAATAGTTGGTGAATGTAATTTAGGAAAATATATTCCAAATGATAAAGAACGTCATCAAAAATTATCTGACTTCTTAATTAAGATGGGGTGGTAATATGAAAAGTATATTACTAGCTAAATCTAATTTAAGAAAGAATAAAGGACTATCTATTTGTATTGCTTTGTTAATACTTATAGGTGCAATCTTTCTTTGTGTATCATGCTTATTAGTTTTTGATTTTCAAAAAAGTTCGTATAAAGAAGCTGAAAGATTAAATGCATCAGATGCTGCAATATATTCATCAGGTAATGCAGGCAATATTACCAAAGAATATATTGATAGTATTATTCCAGATAGTGTTTCTGATTATTTATATACTGAAGATTTATTTGTTCAAACATCAATAAAATTTAATGAAGGAGAAATTACTCCATACGTTAATTTTATTAAAAGTGAGGCTTTAAATAGAAATATATCTAAAATAGAAATAATTGAAGAAGATACAAGCATTATAGATAACTATATTTATATACCTTACCATATCCATACTGGAGGAGGTATAAATATAGGGGATACTTACGAAATAAAATTTCCAACAAATACATATAGTTTTAAAGTAAAAGGATATATTAATACTATTTATGGTGGATCATATAACATGAATCAATATCATATGCTTATAAGTGATGAAGATTATGCTAAAATTGAAAATGATAATCCAACTTCAAAATCATTTACTTTATATATTAATTATAAAGAAAATTTTAAAGATACATCTATACTAAAAGAATCAAATAAGATTGTAAGAGAAATATTTATTGATAAAAATATTGAAACAATAGTAGCACCATTAAATACAACAATAGAATCAAGAACATTTCTTTCAATGATATTCTTTGCCTCATTTTTTATGACAGTAATAATTATTATTGGAATAGTTATGCTTATGATCTTTAATAATATTTCAAATTATATTAAAGAAAATATGAAAAATTTAGGTGCTTTAAAAGCTATGGGGTATACAACAAAAGATTTAAAAAAATCATTATTATTTCAATTTGGAATATTAACAATAATAGGTTTAGTTTTAGGTATTATATGTGGATACTTATTTATGCCAATAATAACTAATATGTTAATTGCACAATCTGGTATTCCATATAATCTAAAATTTAATATAGCCTCAACATTAATTACTTTAATTGTTATTAGCTTATTTGTATTATTTGTTGTAATGATATCAATTAGAAAAATAAAAAAAATAGAACCAATTATCGCATTAAGAGATGGAATTGAAAATCATAATTTTAAGAAAAATCATATTCAACTAGATAAATCAAAATTATCTATTAATACCAGTTTATCTTTAAAAAACATGTTTAAAAATATTAAGCAAAATATAATTAGTTTCATAACTATAATATTCTTATGTTTCTTAATGGTTGCTTCAGTAACTATGTATCAAAACTTTAGTAGAGAACCAAAACTTTCTTTATTAACATTTGAAATAGCTGATGGCATAGTTTCAGTAGATAATGATATAAAAGAAGAGTTTGTAAATGATTTAAAAAATGATAAAGATATTAAGGATTTTAAATATCTAACTAGTTATATGATGCATGATAAAGATTTTTCACCATTTGTAGTTTATATATTAGAAGATACTTCTAAAATTAACAATAAAGATAATTGTTATAAAGGAAGACATCCTAAACATGATAATGAAGTTGCTATATCAGGTAAATATGCTAAAGAAAATGGATATAATATCGGTGATGAAATAGAATATCAAGTTGGTAATAAAAAATACTCATATTTAATAACTGGTTTTATTCAAACTACAAATAATTCGGGACGTGAAGCAATATTATCATATGATGGAGCTAAACAATTAATTAATATTGATGAAGTTAGTTCAGTATATTATTTTGATTCTAATTTAAAAGCAAGTAAAATAATTGATAAATATAATGCAAAGTATGGTGATAAAATAATTACTACAGTAGATTTTCAAGAATTAATAAAAAGCCAATTGTCTACTTTTGTTGGCATTGCTAACTTAATGGTAATAGTAATTTCTATTATATCTGGATGTATTATAGTGTTAGTATTATATCTACTTATGAAATCAATGATATATGATAGAAGATATGAATATGGTATTTTAAAAGCGCTAGGATACAAAACAACAGATTTAGTAATTCAAAATGTCTTAGCGTTTATGCCAATAATAATAATTGCTACATTAATTGGTACAATCATTTCTTACTTTATTACAAATCCATATATTGGATTTAATATGAGACCATTTGGTATAATGAAATGTACAATGGTTATACCTATGGATTTATCAATAATATCTGCTTTATTTATAATTGGTATATCTGTTATTTCTACAATTTTAATGTCATTAAAAATTAGAAAAATAGAACCATATAATTTATTAATAGGTGAATAATTAAAATATATTTTTAAAAGTAAAATTAAATGATATATGACACTATGACATAATAAGTACTTGTGAGGTATTTACAAATTGTCATAGTGTCATTTTTGTTTTTCAGATACCAAATCCAGATACTAATTGAAAAAACTGAAGTTATTTTAATAAACTTTAGTAAATTTAAGAAAATTAAAAAGCCTTATTTTATAAGACTTTAGACAATTACTAAATTGTTACGAACTGATATTAAGATTTCCCCCTGAAGACCTAGTCGTGAGACTAGGTCACTTTTTATATTATATAATCAACTTAGGGATGATATCATGAATGATAGTTTAATATTAGTTAGATTAGATACTGATTATTGTAATTATTTAAGGAAATTTGATGAGAAAGTACCTTATAACTATAATGAAAAAGAATTAAGACCATTTATAGGTGTTTTATTTACTATTGACAGTTTGATGTATTTTGCACCACTATCTAGTCCAAAAACTAATGGATTTAGAGATACTGATTTAGAAAACTTCTTATATAAAGGTTCTAACTAAAAAATGTAGATATTTATGTATCTATATTTTTTTGTTATTTAGTTTACACTTTATTAATTAAAGTGTAAAGTTATATTAAATTTGTTGTAAAGTACAATGATTTTATTATATAATTTTGTTATAGATAGGAGGGTAAATTATGTCTGGATTACATGCTGATACAGCAGCAATGAATAATAATGGAAAGGAAACTGTTACAAATGCAGAATATTTTTCTAATGAATTATCAAGTCTTAGAAATAATATAGATGGTTTGATGACTATTTGGAGAGGAATGTCTGCAACTGAATTTAATATGTCATATGAGGAGCAAGCTCAAAATTTACAAGCTTTTCAACAATTATTAAATGAATTAGGAGAAGGAATAAGCCAAAGTGCTAGTATTCTTAATAGAGCTGAAGAAGAGAATGCTGCTGCTGGATCAAACTTATTTTAGTTAGGAGGATTATTGATTATGAATGAATTTGAAGAGAAAGATTATGCAGGTGCAAGAAGTTACGCAGATGCTGTAAAAACAAATGCTGATAATATTATGGGTATTTTTAATGATATAGATGGTGTAATGGGCAATTTATATGATAATAACTGGCAAAGTGCTGGTGCAGATAGTGCAAGAAGTAGATACAATCAAATACGTAAAAACTATGAAGTTTTTTATGAAAAAGTAGTTGCTATGAAAAATCATATCTATAATGTAACTGCTGCTAATGAAGAGGCAGATGCAGCAGCAAGTCAAACTATTTCAAATATTTAAATTATAAAAGCAGTAATTTTACTGTTTTTTTTGTAAATATAATATTTTTTCTAATTTATTTTTTGTATTATATGTTCTAATATGGTAAAATGACTATAGTAGTGGGAGTGATCTTATGAATGAATATAAAGTTTCAGATTATGGTATTTTTAATGATGCTGTGGGAACTGCAAAAAAATTAAATGAAAGTTTGGATACTAGTAAAACTGAAATAGATGAGTGTAAAACAAAATTAAATAGTGAATCAGTTTTTATGGGTCCTGCATGTGATAATGCTCTTAAGGGATTAGCAAGTTGTTGTTCTAAAATTGATTTGCTTCATGAAAACTATAACACAATAAGCAGTTATCTTGTTGATACAGCTACTAATTATGAATCAAGTGATAAGGAAGCAAAAGTTAATATATTATCAATAAATTCTGATGGGAAATTAGAGCTTTCAACTTCTTCATCTGCATCAGGAGTTGCTAACTTTTCTGGAAGCAATAATGAAGAAAAAATGTATAACTATCTTTCGTCACAAGGATTTAATGATGCAGCTATATGCGGTATATTAGCAAATATTAATTATGAGTCTGGATTTAGTACTGATGCTGTTGGTGATGGTGGAACGTCTTATGGTATTTGTCAATGGCATGAAGGTAGATGGGATAGTTTAAATTCATATTGTGAAAAGAATAATTTGGATTCATCTTCTATAGAAGGTCAAGGTCAATATTTATTGTATGAACTTCAGAACAGTTATCCGGGAGTTTATGATACATTAAAAAGTGTTCCAAATACTTCCGAAGGTGCGTATCAAGCTGCTCATAAATGGACTACTGATTTTGAAGTCCCTGCTGATACAGAAAATCAAGCTGATATTAGGGGCGGTTCAGCATCATCAACATATTGGGAACAATATGGATCTAGTAATTAGTTGATTTTATAAATGATATATAAGTCATTGCAATAGATTATGCTAGATGATATAATTATGATAATAAGGAGGAGTTTATGAGAAAATTTAAATTTGGTTTTGTAGCTATAGTTATGTTTGCTGTTTTAATTACATCAGGTTGCGTATTTAATAGAAATCAAAAATTAGTTTGTAAACAAACATCACAAGGTGTTGATATTCAATTTAATGTTGGTTTCAAGGGAAATACAATTGATACAATGGATTTTAGTTATGACATGGATTTATCTTCATATTCTGATTTGCAAATAAATGCAATAAAAGGACAAGATTTTTGTACTATTGTAAAAAAATCAATGAGTCAATATTCAAATGCATTTACTAATTGTAATCAAAATATTGAAAACAAACATTTAAATGTAACAGCAGCTTTTGATGTAGATAAACTTGCTAATAATGTATTAGATAAGTTGACATCACCTAAATCAGCTAAGTCTGATCTTGAAAAGCAAGGATATACATGTAATTTTGAATAAATTTATTAGTTAATAAAAAGTATTATTATGGAATAATACTTTTTTTTGTTTCATTGATTATTTTGTCATATTCTTGAATTATTATCTTATATTTATTTATATCTTCTAACGTTTTAATATTTGATACTTGTTCTTTTAAATTATCTAATTCATCAATATATTCTTTTAGATTTTTATTAATAGCAATTGATATCATTATATCTATATATTCTATTAAACTACTAATCATATAATTTATACTTTCCATTTTTATAATCTAATTATATGTTACATTATTTTGTGAGAAATAAAACCTTTAATAAAAAAAATACTTGAAATTATTAAAAAAATAGATTTTAATATTATCTGTGCAAGTTTTTATATTTATAAGTTCTTGTGAAATATTAGGATATATGATTAAAGGAGAATAAAAGATTATGGATAATAATATGATTACTAATAAAACGAATGAAAAAATATTTAGTGCTGATAATACTTTTTCTAATGAACAAATTACACAATTTTTGTATTATTTTTTTGATGAGGTTGTAAAGAGAAAAAGAAGAAAAGTATATAATGGTGGACTTCAAGCTGGATTAGTTGTATCAAAAACTGCATTTGCTGCAAAAATTAATGAGGATGATGGAAAAAGTTCTCATTTAAGCACAAGTATTAACCTTACTAAATATTTGAATGGTGATGATTTTTATATAACTGAGAAGGGATTAGGTAACACTTCATTGTATAGACATGCATATAATGAATTATTTACTTCTTGTATAGATTCAAGAATTGTTGCTGGGGATAGAGAATTATTAATGTCATTTATTTCTAATAGAGGTGAATTATCATATTTTCAGGTTGGTTTGTTACGAGCAATTGCTGATTCATGTAAATTATTGATTGATAATGGGATACTTGATAATGTAAGTATAGGTGTAAGAGTTGGAAATATAGATTTTAAAATTGATAATTGGGATGATAAACATTATAAAGAATTATGTGATAAAATAGATAATGAGGCTAAAAGAACAAAAAAAACAAAAAAATACTAAACTTGATAATTAATATCATTTTTCTATGTTAATATTGCAATTTCATATTTAAAAACATAAAATTCAAGGATTAAATTCCTTGAATTTTTAATTTTGCGTGTTTGTTAAATAAAAAAAACTATAATACAATTTGCATCAGAGGAGGGATATTATGAATCAAATATTATGTCATAATGAATTTACAATAGTAGGAAGAATTGGTAATGAAATTAAACATATTAATGATAAGATAATTAGAGTTTTAGTACTATGTCCAAATGATGAAGACTATGAACAACTTGCTAATAAAATATATGTTGATTTTGATATAAAAGACTATAATTTTTTTAATGTAAATATTGGCCATGCAATAGCAATAACTGGACATATAGAATTTGACAATAAAATAAAGCTTATTTCAGATATGTTTAAATTTATTAATTAAAAAAATAGAGAAGTTTATTTCTCTATTTTATATTTTTTTTAACATAATCATTAGTAATTGTTACATAGTGTTGTATACCCTCTCTATCTAAAACTGTTAATGTTGTATGATTTGGTAAATAACTATATGTATGTTCTACATATTCTGGATCACCCATGCTTAATACTTCTCTAAAATTAAGCCAGGCATTATTTGTTGGACTTTTTTCTAATTTTTCTTGTGGTTCTCCGATGTTTCTACTGCATATTGCCAATGTTTGATTCATTCCACCAACTCCAAAATTATAAGCTTGTGTAGCTTGAGGAATATTATAATTAAATGATTCCATTGCATTTCTTAATTCCATAGCACCAACTCTGATATTGAAATCAATGTCTTGAAGATTTTCATCAGTTATAGAAACATAATCCATATCTTGGGTATAAAAATTATAAGCAGAAATCGTTTCACCTATGTGTACTGATTTTTCAATTTGCATTATTCCTTCTGCAGGACCATTTCCTAAATTTCCATAATGATTTCCTCCAGATTCTTGACATGCAATTGCTTTAAGAAGTTTAACATCTAATCCATACATTTTTGCATACTTTTGAAAAATATCATCATATTGATTAACATTATCTATGTTTTCACTATCAGTTCTATCCTCATATGCATAATGGAATGTATCTTCACTTGTCATTATTTTTAATTCTGCTGTTTGATCTGGATATTCATATTCTTCTACATAATCATAAATATTTTCAGGTTCATACTCTTGTGAAATTACATATTTTCCTTCCACAATGTCTTTATCATCTTCATTACTCTTGTTTGATAGCGATTTAGATAGAGGTACACCAGCTGTTAATGCCATTGTTGATGCAAGTAAAAATGCCGCAACTTTTTTTCCTACTGTAGGTTGTTTTCTGCTAACAACCATTTTTTTATCTATATTATTATATATTTTTAATTTCTTTTTATTATCTTTTTTTCTTTTTAAATTATAATAATCATTTATTATATTTCTGGCATCTTTTACTATTCTAATTTCTCCATCAACTGTGTATCCATATTTTTCAGCAATATCAATTAATTTAAAAATATTGTCTAAATTTCTAATATATTTGCATTTTCCATTTTGAGATATTTTTGCAACTAATAATCCATATTCGTCAAATTTAAATTCTATATAATTTTTTATCATATATATAACCACCTTACTATATTAATAAAATTATATCAAATAAAATTGTAATGTAAAAGACCTATAAATAAATGTTTTAATATTTTTTTTCATTTGATATAATTATTTAAGGAGATGATTACTGTGAGTAAGGTTTTAGTTGCTTATTTTTCTTGTTCAGGTAACACAAAAAAGTTAGCTTCAAAAATTAGTGAAATTGTTAATGGAGAGTTATATGAGATAAAACCAATTTCACCATATACTAGTGATGATTTGGATTGGACTAACAATGAAAGTAGAAGTTCTACTGAGATGAATGATAAGTCTTTTAGACCTCAAATTGTTGATGATTTAGAAAACATTAATAATTATGATACTGTTTATTTGGGATTTCCTATATGGTGGTATCAAGCTCCAACTATAATTAATACTTTTTTAGAGAAGTATGATTTTGCTGGAAAAAAGATTGTTCCTTTTGCGACAAGTGGATCAAGTGGTATGGGAGATACTAATAAATATTTAATTAACTCTTGCCCTGGAGCTAATCTTGTCGAGGGAAAGAGATTTGGTAATGTGTCATTAGAAGAATTAAAAAAATGGATAAATAATGTGTAGGAGGATTTATGAAAATTTTAAAATGTAAAAAATGTGGAAATATTTTGATTAAAGTAAATGATAAATGTGATATGGTTACTTGTTGTGGTGATCAAATGATTGAATTAAAAGCAAATACTGTTGATGCGGCAGTAGAAAAACATGTCCCTGTTATTAATATTAGTGATAAAGATGTATCTATAACATGTGGAGAAGTACTTCATCCAATGGAAGAGAATCACTATATTGAATTTATGGCTATAGAAACTAATAAAGGATTTAGTGTTAAATATTTAAATCCAGGAGATGAACCTAAATGTTCATTTAAATTATCTGATGATGAAGAATTTAATGCAGCTTATGCATATTGTAATTTACATGGATTATGGGTGAGTGAAAAATAATGAGGACAGTAGTTGTAACAGGAAGTGCAAGAGGATTTGGTTATTCCATGCTTGAGGAGTTTTATAAAAAAGATTTTAATGTTATTTTGTGTGACATAAATGAAGATGAATTAAAAAGATCAAGTGACAGGTTAAATAAAATGTATGGAAAAGGAAAAGTTCTATCTTACAAAATGGATGTTACTAATGAAAATGAAGTTAAAGATACAATAAATAAGATTCTACAAGAAGTTAAAACTATTGATATTTGGATAAATAATGCTGGTGTTAATCAACCAATGAAAGCAATATGGGAACTAGATTCTAAAGTGATTGATAGGCTTATTGATATTGATTTAAAAGGAACAGTTATATGTAGTAAGAATATTATGCCAATAATGTTAAAACAAAAAAGTGGGGCAATATATAATGTTGAGGGATATGGTTCAAATGATGCCACTATGTTAGGATTATCTATTTATGGTACATGTAAAAGGGCAATTACATATTTTACAGAAGCTCTAGCTAAAGAATCTTTAGAATGTGGCAATTATGTAAATATAGGAAAGATAACTCCAGGAATAATGATTACTAACTTCACAACAACATCACTTGGTGATGGAGAAAAAATAGAATTATCAGAAAAAACAAAAAATGTTTATAATATTTTGGGAGATAGACCGGAAGTAATTGCTAAATTTATGGTTGAAAAGATTATTAAAAATAAAAAAAATAATGTTAAATTTACTTGGCTTACTTCAACTAGAGCTATGGGAAGATTTTTTAAGGCTTTGTTTGGTATAAAGAATAATTATTTTTAGGAAAAATAAGTATATTTTTTAATTGTTATTAATAGAATAATAATATAAATTAGCACTTAAGACTTGACAGTGCTAATAAAAAGTGGTATAACTAAAATGTAAGGAAAACTTACAGGTATTATCAATTATACTTATGTGCAAACTATAAATAGTCTACACATTTATAGAAAGGAAGATGATGTATATGATGTTAGTACCTAGAAGAGATTTCGATTTATTTGATGATTTCTTTAATGATCCATTTTTTAAAGGAGGAGAAAGACATTCTCACCCATTAATGAAAACAGATATAAAAGAAACAGAAGATGGTTATATTATTGATATGGATTTACCTGGATTTGATAAGAAAGATATTCAAATAGATGTTGAAAATGGATATTTGAATATTAATGCTAAATCAGATAATTCTAATGATGAAGAAGAAAAAGGTAAATTCATTAGACGTGAAAGATATTATGGAGAATGCTCAAGAAGTTTTTATATTGGCGAAGATGTTCATGAAGATGATATAAAAGCTACTTTTAAAAATGGTATTTTATCACTTGATGTTCCTAAAGTTAAGGAAGAAGAAAAGAAACCAGAAAAGAAATATATTGAAATTGGTGAATAATGTAAAGTGTTGGAATTAAATTATGTATTTAATTCCTTTTTATTTGTGATATAATATTTGAAAAAAAGGAGGGGATAATAATGATTATTGTTGAAGATAATGAAGGATTAAGATTAGATAGCTATTTATCAGAAAAGTTAGAATTATCTCGTAGTAAAGTTCAAAAATTAATTAAAGACGGCAAAGTAGTAGTAAATGGTAAAGTTGTTAATAGTTCATATTCTGTTAAATTAGATGATGAAATAATGGTTAATGATAAATTAGATTACTCTATAAATGTAGAAGCTGAAGATATTCCTTTAAATATTATATACGAAGATGATGATTTATTAATTATTAATAAAGAAAGTGGAATGGTAGTACATCCAGCTCCTGGACATTATACAGGAACTCTTGTTAATGCTTTATTATATAGATATAAAAATCTTGCTGGGGATAAATTTAGACCTGGTATTGTTCACAGACTTGATAAAGATACAAGTGGTTTAATGATAGTTGCTAAAACGTCAGAGATGTTAGAAAAACTTTCTCTTATGATTTCAAAAAAAGAAGTTGAAAGAAAGTATCTTGCAATAGTTGATGGTTTAATAAAACATGATACTGGAGAAATTGATGCTCCTATAGGAAGAGATAGAAATAATAGACAGAAAATGGCTGTTACTGATGTTAACGCAAAAGAAGCTATTACTCATTTTAAAGTATTAGAAAGGTTTAATAATAATACTTTACTTGAATGTATACTTGATACAGGAAGAACTCATCAAATTAGAGTACATCTTTCATATATAGGATATCCTGTTAATAATGATCCATTATATGGAAGGGGAAAATGTAGTGAATTTGGTCAAATGTTACATTCATATAGTATTAAGTTTAAACATCCAAGAACTGGTAAGGAAATAAAGTATGAAGTTGAACCTCCTAAAGAATTTGAAGAAAAGTTAGAATTACTAAGGAGTGAAGAGTAATGGAAATGAATGTTCATTTACATAAAGAAGTTTTTGATATTGTAAAAGATGGAATAAAAGATGTTGAAGTAAGACTTTATGATGAAAAAAGACAAAAGTTAAAAGTAGGAGATAAATTAATATTCATTAGCAGAGGTAATAATAATGATCAGATAACTGCAGTTGTTAAAAAAATAGTTCATTTTAAAGATTTTGTTGATGTTACAAAAAATTATGAAATGAAGAGAATATATTTGGAAGGTACTTCTTTAGATGAATATTTAGAATTAATGAATAAGTTTTATAGTACAGAAGAACAAGAAAAATATGGTGTTGTTGCGATAGAATTTGAAAAGGATAATTAAAGAAAGATGTTGAAGTAGAGATGGATTAGATTCTGATGGATGTAGTTTTTATTATATAGATGAATTGAGTAAAAACGATATTACTCCATTTACATTGAAAGGTTTACAATTATTAGGATTTAAAGTAAGTAAATAAAATGTCAAATTAATTGACATTTTTTTAACTATATGCGTATCATTTATATAGAGTTAATTATATGTAAGGAGAATGAATTATTATGAAGTTAAATAGTAATATAGATACATTAAGTAGTTCTGATTACAAATTAAAAACCAAAGAAGGGATGATTTTTAGAAATAGTCTTTCAAAAAAAGTGTCTGTGAAAGATGTATTGAAAGATATTCAGGAAAATCATAATCAATCATGGTATGATGAACTATATGAAAGAAATAAAGATTATTTAGATGATATAGCATTAATATATAGGGGTAATAATATTACTTATAGAGAAATGTTTGATAATATTGAAAAATATGCAAAATCATTAAAAAAAATAGGTTTAGGAAAAAATAGCGAAATACCAGTATGTCTTTCAAATACACCCGAAATAGTTTACATTATTGGTGCTGCGAGTAAGATTGGGGCATCTGTTAATATTTTTGGGTCAAAATTTTCTAAAGATTATATAACTGAAATACTAAAAGGAACTAATTCAAATATATTATTTATAGAGGATAATGAATATATAAAGATAGAAGAATCTATTTTAAATAGTAATATTGATAGTATAGTTATGATTTCATTGAGAGATTCTTTAAAAAATAATTATAATCCTTATGAAGAATTGGATTCGAATAGCAATTTATTTATTAATAGAGTAGATGAATTAAAGAATGGTAATAATAAGATAATAAGTCAAAGTGAATTTCTTGATTTTGGAAAGGATTATATTGGTAGTACTTCAGAAAATGTTGATTTGGACGATGATTTTATTATTACATATACTAGTGGTTCTACAAACAGTAGCAGACCAAAGGGAATAGTTCATTCTAATAGGAGTTATATTACTGTTGCAAGATATCATAATATTGATCTGAATGGTGGATTTAGTTTAAAACCTTATACATTTTTAGCTTTAATTCCAACATATTCAAATAGTAATTTTATGTCAATTATTTCTGATTCATTAATGCAGGGATCAAAACTTGCTTTTGAACCAAATTATAATCCTGATTCGTTTTTGGATTCATTAATTATTCACAATCCTCATTATGTGGCTGCTACAAAGTCATTTTGGATTAAATGCGCTAAGAAATTACTTAGTGAGTATAAAAAAAAGCCTATATTACTGAAGAATCTTTTTTTAGCATTTTCATGTGGTGAACAGTTTGAAATAAACGAAGAAAAATTGATAAATAAAGCCATAAAAAAAGCTAAAGCAGGAGTTAATGTAACTCATACACCTTTTTCTATAGTAAAGATGTCAGAAGCGGGAGGTGATTGTGAACATGGTTCAATTTTTTATACACTATTTAGGTCTTATTCTAATTTAAAACCTTCAAATAGAAACAAAAAAGTGGCTTGTGGAATGGGAACGTTTGATTTTGTTGAATTTGCTGTATTAGATGAAGAAGGAAATAGATTAGGTAATAATAGATATGGAAGATTAGTTGCAAATTCTCCTTGTACTATGAAAGAATATAAAAATAATCCGCAGGCAACTAACAAATTTTATATTACTGATTCTGAGGGTAAAAGATGGGCTGATATGAATGTGTATGGATATGTTGATAATGATAATAAAGTTCACTTAAAGGGAAGAATACCAAATGGGAAAGAAACATTGCCACCATTTTATTTATCACAAGAAATACTGAAAGATACTAAAAATATTTTATCTTGTGAGGTTGTTGAAGATAAAGATAATGCTGGTTTATTTGTTGCTCATATCGAATTACAACCAAATTGTAAAAAAGCGTTGGAGTTCATTGTTAATAGTGCAAACGAAAGATGTAAGCGATTATTGGAAGCAACGTCATCAAAATTATATTTTAGGGTTAGATCAAATGAAGAGAGCTTTCCGTTAACTGGAAGTGGTAAAAGGGATGTTAATGCTTTAAAAAATGAAAAAATATCGGAAAAATGTGTAATTCCAATTATTAATGATGGAAAAGTGGTATTAAAAAAATATTCTGAAGAAAAAGGATTTACAAAAAAGAAGGTATAATTTTATATTTTCTTTTTTTTTTTATTATGAGGTGATATAATATAATTTAGTATAGAGGAGGCTTGGTTAGTATGACTGCAGGTTTAGCGTTTATTATTTTATCTTTGTCTTTTTCTTTTGTACTTAATATATTGTTTTTTTCAAAGAAACATATTGTTACAAAGGAAACAAGGATTTTTAGTGTAATTGTTTTTATTAATTTTATTGGATTAATAATTGAATTGTCTTGTGTTTTAACAATCAAATATTTAGGAATAAATAGCTTACTAACAATAATAGTAAATAGACTTTACTTAGTATATTTAATAAGTTTTGTTCTTGCATTTTCATTATATGTCTTAAATACAGCTGTGTTGATTAAAGAAAAAATGACAAAAGTCTATAAAAATCTGTTTAAATATATAGAAATTGTTTCATATATTTTATATTTTGTTGCCGTTTTTGGGGTTTGTATTTTGGATATTAATTTATATGGTAATAATGGTCAAGCATATTCATATGGAGATGCCGTTAATTTAGTATATGTTATGTGTGGTATAAGTGTTGTTGGATGTTTTATATATATAATCAGAAACTTTAAATTACTAAAAAAGAGTAGTAGAAATATTCCCATCATTTCTTTCTTGTTAATTACTGCAGTTTTAACTGTATTACAAAAATCACACCCTGAACTTACTATTGCAACTTCTTTAGAAACATTAATTATATTTATAATGTTTCATACTATAGAGAATCCTGATTTAAGAATGATTGAACAATTAGAGATTGCTAAGATGCAGGCTGATAAAGCTAATCGTGCTAAGACTGAGTTTTTATCAAGTATGTCTCATGAGATTAGGACTCCTTTGAATGCTATTTCAGGTTTTAGTGATTGTATACTTGATGCTAAAACTTTAGATGAAGCAAAAGAAAATGCTAAAGATATTGTTGATGCTAGTGGTACTTTACTTGATATTGTTAATGGTATTTTAGATATTTCTAAAATTGAAGCTGGAAAACTTGAAATTGTTAATTCTCCTTATAATGCACCTGATACTTTTAATGAACTTGCTAAATTAATTACTCCTAAGATGAAGGAAAAGGGCCTTGATTTTACTTATTATATTGCTCCTGATTTACCTAAAACATTACGAGGGGATCCTGCTAACTTAAAGAAAATAGTTACTAATATTCTTAGTAATGCATGTAAATATACTAAGACGGGGTTTGTTAGATATGAAGTTAACTGTGTTAATATGAATAGTTATACAAGACTTATTATTTCTGTTGAAGATTCAGGTCAAGGAATAAAAAAAGAAAATATTAATAAACTATTTACTAGATTTCAAAGACTTGAGGAGGATAAGAATACTACTATTGAAGGTACTGGATTAGGACTTGCGATTACAAAACAGTTAACCGAATTAATGGGTGGTAAAATTATTGTTCATTCGATATATGGAACTGGTTCTAAGTTTACTGTTGTTTTGAATCAAAAAATAGAGACTAATGAAGTTGTATCTGAACATAGGTATAAAACAACTCTTAATTTAGATAATATTAAAATATTAGTTGTTGATGATAATGTATTAAATTTAAAAGTTGCTACTAAATTACTTCAAAGACATAATGCAAATGATATTACTACATGTGAAAGTGGATTTGAATGTATAAGTAGAATTGGAAAAGGTGAAAAATATGATATTATTATGCTTGATGATATGATGCCAAAAATGAGTGGTGTTCAAACTTTGCATAAATTAAAAGATATAGCTGGATTTGATACTCCGGTAATTGCATTAACTGCTAATGCTATTACTGGGATGAAAGAACATTATTTATCAGAAGGTTTTAATAGTTATTTAGCTAAACCAATTCAAGATGATGAACTTATTAGAACAATGAATGAAGTTCTTGGTAGAACTATTACAGAAAAAATTCCTATTATTCAAAATAAAAAGACTGAGAAATCATCAGATAAGGATAATGAGATAATACCAGTTGAAGATAATATTGAATATGAACTTGGAAACAAACTTGATATTTTCACAGAAACTGTGGAAAAAGGAAAAACATTTACTGATCAAAATAATGTAAAAAATAATGAAGCAAAGTATGATATTAACTATTTAAAAGAAAATGGTGTTGATGTGGATTCTTCAATTCAATTACTAGGAGATGTTAATACTTATAATATGACTGTTTCTGCATATTTAGATGATGTAGAAAGTAGATGGGAAAGAATAGTTAAATATAAAGATTCTATTGATATGGCAAATTATGCAATAGAAGTTCATTCTCTAAAAAGTAGTAGTAAATATGTTGGTTTAACTAAACTTAGTGAAATATCTTATCAACATGAATTAAAGAGTAAAGAAAATGATATTGGATATATTAATGATCATTTTTCTGAGTTAAAAAATGAATATTTAAAAGATATAGAAATTATAAAAAATTATGTTAGATCATAACTTGAAAATATAATAATAGTAAAAAGGTGTTAATTTAACATCTTTTTTATATTGTATAGTTATTATTTAATGATATAATTGTTATTATAGAGGTGGTTTAATATGACAATTGATTTAGTACTTTTACTAATAATAATAGCTTTTTCTTTTATTATAAATATTTTATTTTTTGTAAAGAAGCATGTTGATACAAAGGAAACAAGATTGTTTGGTGTAATATCACTTGTTAATTTAATAGGCCTTATAATGGAGTTTGTATCAATATATACAGTTAGGGTTTTAGGAACAGATAGTTTATTATCTGTTGTTGTAAATAAAGGTTATTATGTATACTTACTTGTATTTTTATTGTTATTTTCATTATATGTTGTAAATATTGCTGAATTAAGTAATAGTAAATTTGATGTCTTTTATGAAAAAATGTATAAAATAATAAGAATTGCTTTGTATGTTGTTTTTTCAATATCTTTACTTGGTGTTTGTCTTTTAGATATTAATTTATCTGGTGGAAGTGAACTTATTTATGCAAGTGGTAGTACTGTAAATCTTGTATATAACATATATATAGTTAGTATTTTTTGCTTTATAATATATATAATTAGAAATATAGATGATTTGAAAAAAAATGGAAGAAATATTCCAATCATAATATTTATAATTATGGGTATAATTTCTATTTATCTTTTAAATAATAATCCTGGAATGATATTTCATGCAGTTTTTGAATTTATTATTGTCTTTTTAATGTATCATACAATTGATAATCCAGATGTTAAATTGTTGGAGAAATTAGAAATTGCTAAACAAGAAGTTAATGAAGCAAATCGTGCTAAAACTGACTTTTTATCAAGTATGTCTCATGAAATTAGAACTCCTTTGAATTCAATTGTAGGATTTAGTGATTGTTTATTAGATTCTGATAATATTGATGATATAAAAAATAAAGCTCATGATATTGTTAATGCTAGTGAAAGCTTATTAGAAGTAATTAATGGAATTTTGGATGTTTCAAAAATAGAAGCAGGTAATATAGAAATAAAAAGTTCAGCATATAATTCTTTTGAAGTGTTTAAATCTGTTGCTGATTTAATTTCGCCTAAAATGATGGGAAAAGGACTGGATTTTAGTTTTTCAATTGCTCCTGATGTTCCTAAAACTTTATATGGTGATTCTACTAACATTAAAAAGATTATTAGTAATTTATTAACTAATGCTTATAAATATACAGATAATGGTTTTGTAAAATATGATATTAAATGTGTTAATGTAGGTGATTATGTTAAATTAATTATTTCTGTTGAAGATTCTGGAATTGGAATAAAAAGAGAAGATCTTGATAAATTGTTTGTTAAATTCCAAAGACTTGATGTTGCAAAGAATGAAACAAGTGATGGTACAGGATTAGGCCTAGCAGTTATAAAACAATTAACTGAATTGATGGGTGGTAAAGTAATTGTTTATTCTGAATATGGAAAGGGTACAAAATTTACGGTATTAATTAATCAATATATAGTAAAAGAAGATATTTCTAGTGAAAGACAATTCAAAAAAATGTTAGATTTAACAAATGTTAAAATATTACTTGTTGATGACAATAATTTAAATTTAAAAGTTTCAACAAAAATACTTGAAAAATATAATGCAAATTCTATTACAAAATGTGGAAGTGGATTTGAGTGTTTAGATTTAATTAGAAATGGAAATAAATACGATGTAATCTTTCTTGATGATATGATGCCTAAAATGAGTGGTGTAGAAACTCTTGCTGAATTACGTAAAATTGAAGGATTTAATACTCCAGTAATTGCTCTTACTGCAAATGCAATACTAGGTATGAAAGATAAATATATTGAAGCTGGATTTGATGATTATCTTGCTAAACCAATAAATAAAAATATTTTAATAGAAGTAATGAATAAAGTGTTAATTAATTCTGTTAGTGAAAATAATTCTGATATAAAAACACTTGATAGTGATTCAACAAAAAAATATCAAGGAGTAATTCCAGTAGATGATAATTTTATATACAAAGTTAGTAATAATATGATGGATTTATCTTATGATAATCAAGAATTAGATAATACTAATCCTACCACTTCAGAATTAGATACTTCTCAGGAAGTAGATGTTAATTCTGCCGTTCAAGAAGTAGAGGCTTCTACTACTTCAGAAGATGAGACTAATTCTTCAACATCAGAAGTATTGACCGGTGAAGATTATTTAAGAAATAATGGTGTTGATCTTGATAAAGCTTTAGAATTGCTAGGTGATATGGAAATGTATAATTCTACAGTTAGTGATTTTCTTGATGAAGTTGATGATAAGTGGAATAGAATTGTTGAATATAAAAATTCTTTAGATATGAAGAATTATGCAATAGAGGTTCATTCTTTAAAAAGTGATTCTAAATATTTAGGATTAATGGAGCTAGCTGATGTTGCATATCAACATGAATTAAAGAGTAAAGAAAATGACACTGAATTTGTTAATAATCATTTTTCTGAATTAGAACAAGCATATAATAAATGGATTGATATTATTAAGAAATATAATAAATAAAACTTTACAGTTATATACTAGTCAAGTAAAAGTAGACAGTTAATAAAAAGACACATTAGAACCCTGATTCAGTTTTATACTGAATTGGGGTTTTATAATTTAAAGCATAACTTGGTCTTTCATTATTGTAATAATCA
>Ga0256405_10004503_pt1 | contig 25928 bp, 22 predicted proteins | sample RumenRJG_02DNA_FD_189096 | JGI IMG/M metagenome (GOLD analysis project Ga0256405, IMG submission 189096) | Bovine rumen microbial communities from Lethbridge, Alberta, Canada - RJG_02 | ecosystem: Host-associated > Mammals > Digestive system > Stomach > Rumen | place: Canada: Alberta... | reverse complement strand
AGCCGCCAGAGGAACCAACTTCAAACTATCCACACAGGGATGGATTCTCCGAATACAAAAATTTCGAGAGGGAATTGATCTCTGGTTTCTTATACACTTTTTTCTGCTGAACGCATTATATCATGTCAAGGTACACATGAAAACTCGGGAATCTCGCTTACAAAACGGGATTTTCGTTTACAAAAGGGGAATCTCGCTTACAAAACAGGAATCTCATTTACAAAATGGGATTCTTGGAGTACAAACGGGACTCTCGGGTTGCTATTTACCGCTATTTACCTTTTGAATGACATAATATTGCAAATGAAAGGATATAGCAGTAAAATGTATATACACTCAATGCAAACGCAATGGATAAGGAGGTTCTATATGGCTAGTACGATTCAGTTAAGAGTAGAAGATGATTTGAAAAATAAGGCTGATAGCTTATTTAGAGATTTGGGAACAGACACAACGAATGCAATTCGAATGTTTCTCGCAAAGGCGGTTGCGGAGAATGGCTTTCCGTTTGAAGTAAAAAAGACGGTTGCGAATCCGTATGTTGAAATGTCAGAGGAAGAGATTCTCCTGAAACTTGAGAAAGCAAGAAAACAAGCTGATGAGGGTAAGTATCGAGAGGCCAATAATATGGTGGCTGATATCAGGACAAAATATGGGTTATAGAGTTGTAGTAACAGAAGATGCTGAGGCAGATTTTGATAGATATGTCAGATATCTCCTCTTTGAAAAGAAAAACGAACAAGCAGCAAAGAATCTGTTAGATGATTTTGAACTGACAATGGATAAGTTGGAAGAGGCGGCTGGAAGTCTTAAACTTTGTGATAATCTAGAACTAAGGAAACTGGGGTATAGGAGAATTAACTTTTTGTATCATCACTATTTTATGCTTTATCGCGTTGAGGGAGAAAAGGTTATTGTTGATATGATTTTTCATGATCAACAGGATTACGAAAATAGAATAAATTAAAGGTGTAAAACCCTCTTTATCAGTAATGATTGATATGTACCCTCTTTACTGGACAACCAGTAAGGAGGGTGTTTTTATGCGTTACAGCTATAATTACAAAAGGAAAGCGGTGGAATTATATCGACAAGGACTTTGGCCTGATACGCCGGATGGTCTTAATACGAAAGACTTCCGTAAGACGATACGCAGCTGGGTTAGAATTGAAGAATCATGTGGTTCAGATGCTCTAAGACACAAATCACAGATTAAAGAATGGACTCCAGAGGAGCGTTATGACTTAGTTGCGCGTGTTTTGGCTGGTGATTCTATTAAAAATGTTGCTTATTCAGTGGGGATTAATGCTGGTCAACTTTATCAATGGGTTCGAAAGTATAAGATATATGGTTATAATGGTCTTATACCAAAACAAAAAGGGCGAACACCTAAGGATACTGATATGAAAAAAGTTGGAACCAGAAAACCACCAAAACCGAATGAGTCTGAGTACGAAGAACTAATCCGCTTAAGAGCTGAAAATGCGTACATGAAAGCCGAAATCGAAGTAATAAAAAAAGAGATCGCCTTGAGAGAAGAAAAGGAAGCTGCGCGACTCAAGGCGAAAAAGCAGCAATCATCAAGGAACTCAGAGAAAACGGATTCCAATTAAAACATCTTCTTAAGGCTATGCATATGGCTAAATCGACTTACTATTTTGAGATAAACAAGAAAGATGTTGTTGGAGAGCGTAATAAAAAAATACTTGAAGAAATACAAAGCATTTTTGAGTCAAACAAGCGTAGATACGGCGTGAGACGAGTACATCATGAATTGATAAATCGCGGGTATCAAATAAATCATAAGCGAGTTCAACGCCTTATGCATGAAGCAGGATTAGCTGGGAAAAGACCAAAAGAAAAATATCATTCTTATAAGGGAGAAGTCGGGAAGATTGCTGATAACGTATTAGATAGAGACTTCAGTACAACTGCGCCTTTACAAAAATGGACCACAGATGTATCGCAGTTTAATTTTTCATGGGGTAAATGTTATCTATCACCAGTTTTAGATATGAATACAAATGAAATTATTTCCTATGACTTAGCTAAGAGTCCTAATCTTGAACAGATAGAACGAATGCTAAATAAAGCTTTTGAAAAATTTCCTTCGGTTAAAGGACTTATTTTCCATTCTGACCAAGGCTGGCAGTATCAACATACTTATTATCGTACTGCTTTAAAAGAGCATGGAATTATCCAATCAATGTCTCGAAAAGGTAATTGCTATGATAATTGTATTATGGAAACATTCTTTGGAAGATTAAAAAATGAAATGTATTATGGCTATGAGAAAGACTATGCTTCTTTTGAAAACTTTTCAAAAGCAGTTGAAGAATATATAGATTACTACAATAACAAAAGAATTCAGGCAAAAACAAAATGGATGCCACCTGTACAATACAGGATAGCATCCATGTGTTCCGCCTAATTCATAAATATGTGTCCAGGATTCTGGGTACATATCAGATAAGGAGGGTTATTTTTGAGCATTACCCAAACTAAAGTTCCTCGCCCAACTAGCCGATAACATAGATGAGGTTCTTTGCCCCAAATACTATGAAAACTTTAGAAGATAGAGTATAATTATCTCTGAATATGGTACTCTCGCGTACTATGGTTAGACGAAAAATTCACTGTAGGAAAGGGATAAGTTATGCAGTATACAGATATTGGTATCGATTTAGGTACCGCAAGTATTTTAGTTTATGTAAGAGGCAAAGGTGTCGTATTAAAAGAGCCCTCCGTAGTGGCTTTTGACAGAGACACACAGAAAATCAAAGCAATCGGCGAAGACGCTAGACTGATGCTGGGTCGTACTCCTGGCAACATCGTAGCAGTCAGACCACTGCGTCAGGGTGTCATCTCTAACTATCATATCACCGAGAAGATGATGAAATACTTCATCCAGAAAGCACTGGGCAAGCGTACCATCAGAAAGCCACGTATCGCTGTCTGCGTACCAAGTGGTGTCACTGAAGTAGAGAAGAAAGCTGTAGAGGATGCTACTTATCAGGCAGGAGCCAGAGAAGTATCTATCATCGAAGAGCCTATCGCTGCAGCTATCGGTGCCGGCATCGACATCTCCAAGCCATGCGGCAATATGATCGTAGATATCGGTGGTGGTACAGCAGATATCGCAGTCATCTCTCTGGGCGGCACAGTAGTATCCGCTTCTGTAAAGGTAGCAGGCGATGATTTCGACGAAGCTATCATGCGCTACATGCGTAAAAAGCATAACCTGCTCATCGGTGAGAGAACAGCAGAAGATATCAAGATTAAAATCGGTTCCGCATTCCACAGACCGGAACCTGACTATATGGATGTCAGAGGACGTAACCTGGTTTCCGGCCTGCCTAAGACCGTAACCGTATCCTCTGAAGAGACTGAGGAAGCTTTGACGGAGAAGACCTCTCAGATCGTAGAAGCTATCCATGGCGTACTGGAGAAAACTCCTCCGGAACTGGCAGCAGATATTGCAGATCGTGGTATCGTCCTGACCGGTGGTGGATCTCTGCTTCGCGGCCTGGAAGATTTGATCGCACACAAGACCGGCATCAACACCATGACAGCCGAAGAGCCTATGACAGCAGTAGCGATTGGTACCGGTAGATACGTTGAGTTTTTAGCAGGCTATCGCGAAGAGAACTAAGAGTAATCGTAAAGAAATAAAGGAGCACAGATGGTAAAAGGTTTATTCACCGCTTATACAGGGATGTATAATGAACAAAAACGTATGGACATTATCACAAACAACCTGGCTAACACCAATACCACCGGTTTTAAACGGGAAGGTGTTACGGCGGAAGCCTTCAGGGACCTACTAGCCCTTCGTATGAAGGATGACGAGTCACCGGGACTGAACCCTCACAGACTTGGCCTTCAAAACATGGGGGTAAAAATCGGTGAGGTATATACCGATTGGCAGCAGGGCCCACTTCGCCAGACAGATAACCCTTATGATGTGGCAATCGCCGGCGAAGGCTTTTTCACCATCAGCTATACCAATAAATCCGGAGAAACCTCCACGAAGTACACCAGAGATGGTAACTTTGAACTGACACAGGACGGGTATCTGGTCACCATGGACGGGGACTTCGTCCTAAGCAGCACCGGACAGCGTATTAAGTTAGATCCGGCATTGGACTCCAAAATCGACCGTACCGGACGCATTTGGCAGGACGGCCGTGAAGTAGCCAGACTTGGCATTGCGAATTTTGCTAACTATGACTATCTAGAGAAATATGCCGAGACACTGTACACTCCATTAGAGGGCGCGCAGATCACCACATCTGATGCGGAGACCATCCAGGGATACCTGGAGACCTCCAACGTGGAGACTGTAACAGAGATGGTGAATATGATTGCCATCACCAGAAACTATGAAACCAATCAAAAAGTAATCAAGACCATGGATGAGTCTTTGAGAATCGCAGCCAACCAGCTCGGTAAGGTATGACAGGGGATGTCAGACAGCTGCGTAGCATGAAATAGGAGGATTCCATCATGGTAAGATCTTTATGGACAGCAGCCAGTGGTATGCTGGCACAGCAGACCAACGTAGATACTATCGCCAACAACCTGGCAAACGTATCCACCACAGGTTATAAAACACAACAGAATCAATTCAAGTCATTGCTGTATCAGAACCTGCAGACCAAGACCACCAGTAACAACGGGGAGACCAAACCTACCGGTGCACAGGTGGGCTTGGGCGTGCGTTCTGCAGCGATTCAGTCTATCTTTACTGACGGTAGCTTCTTAGAGACCGGCAACCTGACTGACTTCGCACTTTCCGGCGATGGCTTCTTTGCTATTAAAAACGAGCAGGGCGGTTTGGAGTACACCAGAAACGGTAACTTCTATTGGGCCATGAACACCAACGGTGGTGTCATCTTGACCAACTCCAATGGTAACCCGGTGCAGTCCTCTACAGGTACCAATATCACCTTGCCGGCTACTTATCAGACCAGCCGCGTCACCATCACACAGGATGGTCAGCTGCTCTATCCAAATGAGAAAAACGTACCTACCCCGATTCCGGGTAATATCCGTATCGGTATCTACCAGTTCCGTAACCCTACGGGTTTGGATAAAGAGGGCGAGAGCAATTACTCCGCTACAGCAGCATCCGGGCCTGCTATCAACGAGGCGACTATGCCAAATAACTACAAACGCAGCACTATGGTGCAGGGCTATTTGGAAGGTTCCAACGTGCAGGTGGCCAATGAGATGGTAAACCTCATCACCGCACAGCGTGCCTATGAGCTGAACTCCAGAGCCATCACCACCACAGATAACATGATGCAGCAGGCTAACAACCTGAGACAGTAGTGAGGGTCATATATGGACAATATGTCAGGTTTGGGAATAGGCAATAACTATATAGAAAATGCGGTAAAGGCGTCGGATAAGATTAATGCTATCAAGCGTAACTCTGGTAAACAGGCTACGGATGAAGAGATGATGAAGGCTTGCAAGGAGTTCGAGACATATCTTCTTGAGCAGGTTATGAAAGAAGTTACCAAGACGGTAGACATTTTCGGTACCGGAGAGAATACCACTGCAGCTATGTCTACGCTACAAGATAATGCGAAGGATCAGCTTCTAAATACTATGGCAACACAGCTTACAGAAGATGGAAGCTTGGGCATTGCACAGAAGCTGTACGAAGCGATGAGCAGACCGACTGTGAGCATCGAAGAAGCGCTGGCAAAACAGGGAGTCGTGGCTAAGACGGAAGAGAAGAAAGAAGAGGCATAATAGTTTCTATAGAAGGATGAATTTGAAGAACTACACCTATGGGTGTATAATAAAACTACACCTACAGGTGTAGTTTTATTTGTTTGGAGAGAATGATGATACTGTATCACGGATCAGAGCATATAATCGAAAAGCCTAGATATAACGGAGGCAAGCCCAATAATGATTATGGTCGTGGTTTCTACTGTACGGAATACGCAGATATGGCTAGAGAGTGGAGTGTGACAAGAGAGCATAATGGCTATGTAAATCAGTATGAACTAGATACAGAGGGATTAAAAGTATTAAATCTGAATGATTATCCGGTGATGACTTGGCTAGCGGTACTTCTTGAAAACCGAACCTTTAATGTGGGAAGCGTATTGGCAAAAGAAGCCCTCCAATATATAACAAAAGAGTTTTCTGTGCCATATCAGAAGTATGATGTGATTACAGGGTATCGAGCTGATGATAGTTACTTTTCCTTTGCTTACGATTTTATCAATGGTGTCATTTCCTATGAGCAGCTGAGTGAAGCTATGAAACTGGGGAAGCTCGGAAATCAAATTGTGCTGAAGAGTAAAAAGTCATTCGAAAAGATTGAATGGGTAAAGGCAGAGCAGGTTTCAAAAGAAATGTGGTACCCTAAAAAAGAAAAAAGAGATAGCGAAGCGAGAAAAGCCTATGCGTCAGAAGACAAGATGCGATATGTGAAGGGTGCATTGTATATCACCAAAGTATTGGATGAGGAGATAAAGAAAGATGATCCACGCATACGATGAATCGTACCTCAGGGTGGCGAGAGAAAATCTTGCGAATATGTTACAATTTGCAGTGTATGATTTAAAAAAAGATATCACTACGTTTTATAATGACTTCATCGGGTGCGGGATGGCAGAGCGGTTTGGCGCAGGAGAATCTAAGGTTGTGGCCGGAATGTCTGGAGTGGAGCTCACATATGAAGTGCTGCGAAGAACGACTGGTGAGGAGTGCAAGATAAAGCCTACATTCCGAGTAGATAAAACCCCGGAGTATTGGGCCGGATGGGCATTGGCCTATTATCAATGGGACAAAAATATACCGTTTGATAGAATCAACGAGGCCATTCCAATCCATGAAGTGGTGGATTTATATCATCCATATCATGAAGCGGATATTGTGAAATTCGTAGAAGTCATAGATGAGACTATGAAAAAGAAACAAGAGCAAAGCAGACTGGCACGGCTAAGAGCTTATGCGGGAATGACGCAAAAGATGCTGGCAGAAAAATCCGGCGTATCGGTAAGAATGATAGCAAGTTACGAACAAGGCGCAAAGGAACTATCTAAAGCTTCAGCAGAGACAGTGTTTCGCTTGGCAAATGCGTTACACTGTGAGATGGAAGATTTGGTAATATAAGAGGAATGAAATATAAAACGGAGAAAGCGATTGCATGACAGATTCAAATAAAACAAAACTAGATATCGCAGCCATATTCTATTTCCTAAGTATGCTGCTGGTATAACTGCGAAAAAAGAAACTAAAGAAATAGTCGCTCTGACTTACCAGGACAGGGGCGGCTATTTCTTTGTCTTTAGGAAGATTCCGTGTATAATAATATGGGGTGGACTAGGATAGAAGATAGTATATATGTCAGATAGAAAATCAGAAGAGAAAAATGGAATACAACAAGTCCTGTTTTGGCTGTGCATAGCGGTAGTATCCATAGTGGCTTTTTGGCTACGCTGGAAAGGTATTTACCACATGACAGCGGATATGGACGAGTGCCTTATACCTTGGTCTGCGGATCTAAATACGGACCAGGGCATCTTTGCGTTGAGAAATTTCAAGGGCGACTATAACATGCCCTATATCACTATCCTGTGGCTATTGAATTACCTGCCGGGAGAGACCATCGTGAAGGTAAAGATGGTGTCCATCCTGTTTGATTATGCAGGATCTGTGGCGGCAGGGCTGCTGGCAGCAAAAATATCGCGTAGTGGGAAAGGCTTCCTAATCGGGTATGCCCTGTGTCTCTTCTACCCTGTCACCATCATGAACTCTGCCTGGTGGGGGCAGTGCGACTTTATCTATGTGACCTTCCTTCTGTACATGCTACTAGCGCTGTGGACAGGCAGATTCAAGACGGCCATGGTAATGCTTGGCTTTGCATTCTCCTTTAAATTACAGGCGGTGCTACTCCTTCCATTTGTATTAATGTACTACTGGAAGAGCAGAAGCTTTAAAGTGGCGAATTTCCTGCTGGTACCGGTTACTATGGAGGTGCTGAGCATACCCGCAATCATCGCCGGATACAGCGTACTGATTCCATTTACCATTTATAACAGGCAGCTGGGCAGATATCCGTATGTCTATTGGTTTTATCCGAACTTTTGGGCCCTCTTTAGAGAAGCCCCTTACTATATCTTTGGCAAAGTAGCGACTATTGGCGTACTACTTGCATTAGCAGCAGTTACCATCATGGTGATTCAACGAAAGACTGCCTTGACGAAGGAAGGCTGGCTGAAACTGGCCTTGTGGACTACTTTCATAATGATGGCATTCCTTCCAAGTATGCATGAACGCTATGGTTTTCTACTGGAGATCCTTGCAATCTTAGTGGGCATACTTGATTTCACTATGCTCTGGTTACCGATTGTATTAGGGACATGTTCTACGATTACGTATCTACAGGTAACCTTTGCAAGGCACTATGTAAATGATATTTGGATTGCAGTTGTATTCTTGCTGGCCTTTGGCATAGCGACTTACCAGCTGCTCCTTCAGTGGAAATGGCTTGAGGTAGGAAGCGACAGCAAGTCAGACGACGAACCATCCAAATTGACGAAGGTTGAAAATCTGGTTCTGGATTTTGTGAATAAACACATTTGTGAGTTTGCGGTAGTGGCTAGCGTTATTTTAGTAGTGATTCAGCGCAAACCGGTCTTTGAACTCATGAGCGCGGATTACCTATCTAACTTGATAGAAGCAGATGGAAATGTGCATACATTTCTGTACATGGGTTTGATGAATCTTTTGGCGCTTGTGAAAGTAAAGCCGCTGCTATTCTTGGTGAAGAGCCTTTGCCTCGTGAGCGACATCGCAGTAGCGGCGCTTCTTGCATGGCGCTACGAGCTCTATCTAAAAAAGAGTAAAAAGAATGGAAGCCCTCTAGTGCTATTCCTGTTCTATCTCATCATGCCAACCACTATGATGATATCCGGAATCTGGAATCACTTAGATAGCTTTGTGATGTGCCTTTTGATGGTGGGACATGCCATTGGAATGACACTCCGAGAAAATCAGGAGCTGAGCAAGAAGCAAGTGATAATTAGAACGGCACTGGTAATCTTGTTCATGGGAAGTGGTGCGCTTTTATTTATCTCCATACCTTCCAGCGTGGAGGCGGGAACGGCACTTTTATTCCCGGTTTTGACTGCGCTTCTATATTTATGTTTTGTATCCGTGCATTTTGTGCCGGGATTCGTATGCCTGGAGCTGGCAGCAGTCATTACTTGGGGACAGTACCTATATGAACGCCCATTAGAGGTGGCAGTGGTAGCCTTACCACTGGCGATTATGGGCGCAGCATGGAGCTTTGGATTACTTGTAAGGAAAGTAGTTAGATGATAATAAAGAAAAGAGGACAACAGAATGGATAAACGTAAATACAAACAGTACACAGACTATGCAGTGGAGCAGACAGTGGCACTGCTGGGGATTGATTCTCCGACAGGTTATACAGAAGATGCTGCAAACTATGTGATGAAAGAATTCAAGAAGCTGGGGTATAAACCGGAGCTTACCGGAAAAGGTGGCGTGCTGGTTGCCCTTGGCGGAAAAGATAAAAAGAACGGACTTCTGCTGGAAGCACATACAGATACTCTGGGTGGTATGGTATGCGAGATTAAATCAAATGGGCGCCTGAGAATCAGTCCACTTGGCGGTTTGAATCCGAACAACACTGAGACAGAAAACGTGCGAGTTGTAACCAAGTTTGATGGGGACTACGAGGGAACCTTCCAGCTGGAAAATGCATCTATTCATGTGAATGGAGACTACAGCGACACTAATAGAACTTGGGACTCTATGGAAGTGGTACTGGATGAAAAAGTAAAGTCTAAAGAAGATACAGAGAAACTGGGCATCGCCATCGGTGATATCGTATGCTTTGACCCGAGAACAAGAGTGACTTCTAAGGGCTATATCAAGAGTAGATTTTTAGATGACAAGCTTAGTGTAGGTATTCTCTTAGCTTATGCAAAATATTTGAAGACAGAAAAAGTGACACCGGAGCGTGCTATCTATGTCCATGTGACAGTATACGAAGAAGTGGGACATGGCGGTTGCGCTTCCGTACCGGAAGGCGTCACAGAAGCAATCTCTGTAGATATGGGATGCGCCGGTGGTCATATGACTTGCGATGAGACACAGGTATCTATCTGTGCTAAAGACAGTGGTGGCCCATACGCATACGAAATCGTAAAAGGCCTCATCGAAGCTGCAAAGAAAGAAAAAGCAGACTATGCGGTGGATGTATATCCACACTACGGTTCTGACGTAGAGGCTACTTTGCGTGCGGGCTATGATGTGAAGCACGGCCTAATCGGTGCAGGCGTATATGCATCTCACGGCTATGAAAGAAGCCATAAAGATGGCGTAGAGAATGTATTAAGACTACTTGTGGGGTATGTAGTGTGATGGAAAGAGGATATCTCTTTGGAATTCCATTTATGATGACAACTATTGAAGAGGCGTCTAGTTATGTAAGGGAAAATGCTGCCAATCTAAGCGGCAAGTATATTTGTTTTGCGAATGCTCATACTATGGTGATGGCTCATGACAATCCGGAAATGAACAAGGCTGAAAAAGAAGCTACTATGGTATTCCCTGACGGGGCACCGGTGCGCAGAAAACTATGTAAAAAAACTGGGAGATTTTGCGAACGAGTGGCTGGTCCGGACTTTATGCGAGATGTGTTTGAACACACCAGAGATGGAAAGATTACCCATTTCTTCTATGGATCCTCACAAGAAACGCTGGATAAACTAAAAGCAAATCTAGAGAAAACATACCCAGGTATCGTGATAAAGGGTATGATATCTCCGCCCTATAGAGCGCTGACAGATGAAGAACAGGCAGAATATATCAAGCAAATCAACGATGCCAAGGCGGATATCGTGTGGATTGGCCTAGGAGCTCCCAAACAGGAACTGTGGATGCTGAAATACGCGCCACAGATTCACGGAGTATTGGCTGGTGTAGGCGCAGGATTTGATTTCCATGCAGGCACCATTAAGCGTGCTCCGAAGTGGGTGCAGCGTATGAGTCTGGAATGGCTGTATAGACTGTTCCAGGATCCGGCGAGACTTTTTAAGAGATATTTTGTGACCAATACCAAGTACCTTTGGTATTCTTTGCGTGATAAGTAGTAGTAATTACAAGAATTAAGATGTAGCAGAAGGACGAGACGTGTTATTTAATTCAATTGACTTTATCATCTTCTTCCCAATCGTGGTGCTGATGTACTATATCATTCCGAAGAAGATGAGATACATATGGCTCCTGGTAGCCAGCTATTATTTCTATATGTCTTGGAACGCCAAGTATGCAGTGCTGATTCTGTTTTCCACAGCGGTGACCTACGTCAGCGGCATCCTACTTGGCAAAGCAAAGACTACAGCTTCCAAGAAATGGATTGTAGCCTTTAGTTTTTTGATGAATTTAGGAGTACTTGGATTCTTTAAGTACTTCGACTTCCTATTGCACAATTTGAATAAAGTTTTACAGGCCGTGCATATTACAGCTGTGGATAACCCCTTCTCTTTTTTACTACCAGTGGGGATATCTTTCTATACCTTCCAGGCGCTGAGTTATACCATGGATGTGTATCGGGGGCAGATAGAACCGGAAAAGAATTTCCTGAAGTATGCGTTATTTGTAAGCTTCTTTCCACAGTTAGTAGCCGGTCCTATTGAGAGATCCGGAAACCTGCTAAAGCAGATAAAAGACATGGAAAAGAAGTCCATGTGGAATTATGAAGGTGCTGCATCCGGTCTTATCATGATGCTTTGGGGGCTTTTCATGAAGATGGTGATTGCGGATCGCATCGCTCTTTTCGTAAAAGAAGTTTTTGAGAATGTATATCGATGCGGTACTGTGGAGACAGTGCTTGGCGCGATGGCTTTTGCGGTACAGATTTATTGCGACTTTGGAGGATATTCCGCTATTGCAATCGGTGCAGCGAAAATCCTGGGATTTGATTTGATGGAAAACTTCAATGCGCCTTATTTTTCCGAAAGCATTGCTGAATTTTGGAGAAGATGGCACATTTCTCTAAGCTTTTGGTTTAGAGATTATCTATATATCCCGCTGGGGGGAAGTAGATGTAGCAAGGTAAAGAAATACCGTAACCTGGCTATCACCTTCCTGGTCAGTGGCCTGTGGCATGGAGCTGCGTGGACCTTTGTCATCTGGGGCGGTATCCATGCGGTATATCAGATTGTTGGAGATTTATTAAAACCTGTAAAAGCGAAGTGCAACGAGATTCTACATACAAATACTCAAGTGTTTAGTTACCACTTTGGTAGAGTGCTCATTACATTTATTCTGACCTGTTTTGCTTGGATTTTCTTCCGTGCGAAATCCATCAACGAAGCCGGCTATTACATCCATAACATGTTTACCAAATGGAATCCTTGGGTTATCTTCGACGAAAGCCTATTTGGCTTTGGACTGGACAGAAGAGAAGTTGGCATCCTATTATTCGCAATTCTTCTCCTCTTAGCGGTAGACATCATCCGCGTAGTGAAGAAAGAAACTCTTGGCGTATTTATGATGCGCCAGAACCTGTGGTTCCGCTATGCGGTTATGGTATTCCTGGTAGTCAGCATCATTGTTTACGGCGAATACGGTGTAAACTTCGATTCCGCTAAGTTTATTTATTTTGACTTTTAGACCGGAGGCAAAATCATAAAGATTTTGCCGTAGGGAAAAGACTATGACACAAATACGAATAAAACACATCGCTAGAGCAATCATACTAATCTTGCTCGTAGCTTTTGCAAGCAACATATGTTATAAAGCACTTTCCTGGAAAGACACCACAGGGGGATATTTATCAGCATACTCTCAGTTATATCACACTCCGGAAAATACCATGGATGTGGTTTTTCTGGGGACAAGTCATGTGTATTGTGATATCTATCCTAGTATTCTGTGGCGGGATTATGGCGTGGCAGGTTTTGATATGGCAGTATCAGGGCAGGATAGGATGTCTGCCTATTATTCTTTGAAAGAATTATTGAAGACGCAAAGCCCCAAGATTGTCTTAGTAGATTTATTTGCCCTACACTTTGATGGACAAGTGGACCCGGCTAATGAGTACCGAAATCTCATGGGGATGAAGTATTCAAAAAACATGCTAGATCATGTAAAGGCTTATGACGCAAATCCTAATGTGAATCGTGTAGATTATCTTTTGAGATTTCCGATCATCCATACTCGCTATAAAGAACTGACAAAGTATGATTTTGTTCAGTATGAGCCTAGCGTATATGGAAAAGGTGAGGATATCTACTTTGAAAATCGCGCTTGGAATGAAGGGGATGAGCAGGCCTACTCTAAGACGACAGAAGTAGCCGAATTATCTGAGTCTGAACTGCAGTGGCTAGAGGATTTGAAAAAGCTATCCAAGGACTATGGATTTGAATTAGGATTTACGATATTGCCCACCAACGCAGATGACGCTTTGCAAGCAAGGTGGAATGCGGTAAAACTTTGGACTGATGAAAACAATATCCCTCTATATGATTTCAATCAGCAAAGAGAGATAATCGGTATCACAAATCAAGGCGACTATTTGGATGCTGGGCATCTAAATGCATTTGGTGCAGAAAAGATGTCTAGATTTCTTTATGATACTGTTTTGAGTCCAGCTGGAGTAAAGAACCATATAGGTGACAAGAGATACCAAAGCTGGGAAGATAATCTAAAGCGATTTAGACATATGCAGGTTAAACAGAATCTTGCGTCCGTGCGTACCCGCGAAGACTATTTGGCTATTGCAGAAACTGCGGAGGATTTGACAATCCTGTTAAGTACAGCTAACGGTTATACGTTATATGAAAACGGAAAGACGTACGAACTGACCGCTGAACAGCTGACAAATGGTTTTGCGCTAAATCTTGGTAAGACAGATAACGCTTACATCAAAAAAGACCTGAGCAAAAACCAAGATACCTTGTTATACAACGCGGAGTTTGTTGATAGCACAACAGATGGATCAAAAATTTTGGTATATGACAATTTCTTAGAAGAGAAAATGCCTATGGCTGACTTCTAGAGAAGTGAGCATATCGGAATAGAAAGAGGGGGAGAACATGAGCAGATACTTTGGGACGGATGGATTCCGTGGCGAAGCAAATATGGAGCTGACAGCAGACCATGCTTTTAAGATTGGTCGCTTTTTGGGAGCCTATTTCACAGAAGATGATCATGTGGGAAAAATCCTGATTGGCAAGGATACGCGTCGTAGCAGCTATATGTTCGAGTATGCCCTGGCAGCAGGCATCACTGCTTCTGGTGCTGATGGTTATCTGCTTCATGTAACCACCACTCCTTCCGTGTCTTATGTGGCTCGTACAGAGGATTTTGACTGCGGCATCATGATTTCTGCCAGTCATAATCCTTTTCAGGATAATGGTATCAAACTCATCAGCGGAACCGGCGAGAAGATAAGAGGAGAGCTAATTGAAGAATTAGAAGACTATCTAGATGGTAAAAAGGGAGAGCTTCCTTTTGCCACCGGTGTGAATATCGGAAAGACGGTAGACCATGTGGTTGGACGTAATCGCTATATCGGTCATCTGATTTCCATTGTGTCTCATTCTTTCAAGGACATGAGAATCGGGTTGGATGTGGCCAATGGTAGCTCCTGGGAAATGGCGAAGTCTATCTTTAATGCGCTAGGCGCAAAGACCTATGTCATCGATAATGAGCCAAACGGATTCAACATTAACCAGAACTGCGGAAGTACTCACATCTCTACACTGAAGGAACTGGTACTGGATAAAAAGCTGGATGTAGGTTTTGCTTTCGACGGGGATGCGGACAGATGCATCGCAGTAGATGAACTTGGCAACGTGGTAAATGGTGACAAGATTCTCTACATCCTTGCAAAGTACATGCAGGAAAAAGGGGAGCTGTCTGGCAATGCAATCGCAGCTACGCTGATGTCCAACATGGGGCTAGCCAAATCCCTTGCAAAGCATGGCATTGAAGTGTCTGTCACCGACGTGGGAGATCGTTTTGTCTATGAGCGCATGCTGGAGAAGGGGTATCAGCTGGGTGGCGAAAAGACGGGACATATCATCCTTTCTAAATATGCTATGACAGGGGATGGCATACTGACAGCACTGAAACTAGCAGAAGTGATGCTGGATAAAAAGAAAACGCTAGCAGAACTTGCGGAAGACTTCACAGAGTATCCTCAAGTACAAAAGAATTTGCGAGTGCATGACAAACAGGCTGTCATGGAAGATACGGAAGTCCTGGCAAAACGTGATGAAATAGAAAAACTACTTGGGGAAGAAGGTCGTGTAGTACTTCGTAAGAGCGGCACGGAACCGGCAGTACGAATCATGATAGAAGCAAAAGATGTAGAGACATGTAATTATCATGTAGAATGCCTAGCAAAAGCGATAGGGGACCGCGGATTTATCGATGAAGGGCGAGCGGCGTCTGCGGATGGAATGTTTTAAGAGTATTTGGAGTATGAAATGAAAACTAAAGCAAAATATTGCCTACTGAGTTTGATAATTGCAGTGATAGGAGGCTACCTACTAATGGTGGCTGCTTATTGCCTGCCGATTGATGTTATTCGTAAAAACGTGAGTCATTCTATGTCTGTTTTTTTCGATAGAACAGACAGTACTGGTGGGTTTCAATATTTGCAGGTAGATAGATTTACGGATTCGCTTATGGTCAATACTGCAATTGATAGGGGAACGGGGAACCCTTTTAAAGATGCGGTATTAAATACAAGATTGCTCTATCCAGAAAAATCGGCGACAGAGTCATTGGTTAAGTCGCTGCTTGTAGAAGACACAGATATGGCGCATGAGGAAATATATAGCCGATATTGGCATGGGTATTTGGTCTTTCTGAAATTGGCGCTGATGGTGTCACACGTGCAAGGCATCTATATGATAAACATCTGTATACAACTATTCCTTACAGTTACCCTAGCATTGAAGATGGTAGAGGTTATGGGAAAAAAGAATATGTATGCGTGGCTGTACACTCTGTTTATTCTGAATCCTGTTTCTATGGCGATTTGCTTCCAGTATGGCGCAACATTCTATGTGACAACTATTACTTTGCTTTACATCCTAACGCATGCGGCGCAAATGAAGGATACTAATCGTATATGGAAAGTAATGCTATGGGCTGGCATAGCAATGAGTTATTTAGACTTGCTTACTAGTCCAATTGTGACATGGGGCTTCCCGTTGTTGATAATTATAACTTTGAATCATTCTAGTTTAAGAGAACGAGTGAAGGAATTCTTTATAGGTAGTTTTGCCTGGGGAATAGGCTTTGTCGGAATGTGGATGAGCAAGTGGATTTTAGCAACGATTGTGAGAAAAGAAGCAGCACTGCAAGATGTGATGAAAAGCGTTGTTGGATATACTTCGAATCGACCGGAGAATGGTCAAGGTCGATTTGATGGAATGATAGCTAATATACATTTTTTGTCGAATAAGGCTGTCCTTCTAACGGTAATAATCGGCGTGTGTATTATTGTGGCTTGGGTAGTGAGAGATAAACTTGTGTTTGATTTGCAAGCGTCAGCACTTGTGTATCTCTTGTTTGTTGCAGCAACATTGTTATGGTTTATTATCATTAATGGCCATGCGTCGATACATTATTTTATGACATATAGGAATATGACTGTAGCGATTTTTGCGGTAGAGTTGATGATATTGGAATCATGGAAACGAAAAGAATAAGATTATCAATCATTGGAATTGGATTATTGCTGGCGTCTGTGGTATGGATTTTGCTGTTTTGCAGCGTGAATGAAAAAGAGACTGAGGGTCTAACAATTCAATCTGAGACGTCAAAAGAATTAATTACAAATGAAAAGACGCTGGAGAAAGGTGTCTATAAAATAGTAATTAAATATCATACTGATTTAGATGTTGCTGACGTTGTTAATATTATTAGCACAAATACTCCGGAAGTAATTCAATCTAATACTACTTTTTTGTATCAGGGATTGAACGAATTCTCTTATTATTTTTGGGTAGATCGAAAATGTGACGATGTACAGGTGAAGATTACAAAGGCAGATGGTAGTCAACTGGTTGTAAATCAAGTGGCAGTTTGCAAGACCAAACTGGGAACCGCTAGAACTTTGATTTGGGTTTGGGTTGTGCTAGTATTGGGTGGATTTGTTTTACTAGTCAATCAACCTATGCTTCGAAAGGGTTTCGAATTACGCAAAAAAGTTGCGGTATCCGTTATCCTGATTGCGATAGCGCTGGTTTCATCTATCCCTATGTTCAAAGAAGGAATTCTAACCGGTGTAGATGTGGGATTTCACTTACTTCGTATAGAGGGAGTAAAGGACGCACTGACGATAGGTCAATTCCCTGTACGAATTCAGCCTAATTGGCTGCAGGGCCATGGCTATGCGAACGGGCTTTTTTATAGTGATTTATTTTTAATAGTACCTGCAATTTTCCGTTTGTGTGGATATACGGTTACAGAAAGCTATAAGATTTATCAGTTTTTGATTAATCTAATGACTAGCTTTATTGCATGCTATAGCTTTTCGAAAATGACAAAAAGTAAGGGCGAGAAGGCAGCAGACTGCGGTGTTGCGTTGCTGGCGACCTTGCTATATTCCACAGCCATTTACAGGATTATCTATCTGTATAGCGTAGAGGGTGTGGGACAATACACTTCCTTAGCCTTCTATCCACTGGTGGCGGCAGGCATATGGAATATATTAAAGGGGGAAGAGAAAGGGTACATTTCGTTAGCCCTTGGATTTAGCGGCCTAATTCAGTCCCACGTACTTAGCGTTTTACTAGCACTGATCTTCTCGGTGCTGTTTGCATTGGTTTTTATAAAAGAAGTTGTAACGGGCAAACGATATGTGGAAATCAGCAAATCCATAGCGCTGTGTGCAGGATTAAATCTATGGATTATCCTTCCAGCAATCATCGTATCTAAAACCATGGAGTTACAGGTTTTAGAAGGTGCGGCCACGCAGAACAGAATCCAGACTTGGGGTATGGGAATTGGACAGCTTTTCACTGTTTTACCAGAGGCGGATAAAATAGGATCTTTACCTAGAGATATGGGGACAGGTGACGAGATCCATTACACCATTGGTCTGGGATTTAGCATCGTTCTGATTGCAGGAATCTTGCTGATCGGCATGGCATTGTGGAATAAAAGGGTGGAAGGATTTACTCGAAAGATGGGTGTATCCCTTTTGGTGCTTACGGCACTATCGATGTATATGTCCACCTATTATTTTCCGTGGGATGGAATCGCAGAGAAGGTTTCGATGCTGAGTAGCTTAATCGCGACGATTCAGTATCCGGTTAGATTGCAGTCTATTACTATTCTATTATTATCGTGCATATTCATTTGGGAATACAATGTGCTGAATAGCATGTTCAAGGGTAAAGTAGCACAGATTGCGAAAGTGCTTTTATGTGTAACTACGGTGCTGGGTGCTGGCATTACATCCGGCTATTATATCTATTCTGTAACCGCACAGATGGGACATATCTATATCAAAGATGAAAAGTGTATGGGAAATGGAATCATCATCAATGGAGAGTATCTCCCCTTGGGCACGGACATCAGTCGGTTGAGATATAATTCGTTCAGTTACAATGGCGATGAAATCGAAATTAGTTCTACCCGTCACGACATGGGAAAAGTAACCGTGAACGTGGCGGAAACATGGAAGGATACAAAGGTCGAGGTACCATTACTTTACTATCCCGGATATGTAGCGAAGGCTACTGATTTATCAGGACACAGTCAGAAACTATCCTTGACGAAGGGGGAGAATAACGTAGTTCAAATAAAGGTGCCGCAAGGCTTTAGGGGGAATATAGGCTTATGGTATGAAGAGCCTATCTTGTGGCGAGTGACGGAAGTGATATCCATAGTTGTACTGGGGTGGCTTATCTATGCAAATAAAAGAAAGAACCATCTCAGGAATCCTAAGATGTAGTAGTAAGAAGTAAATGAAAAAGAAAGAGTATGTAAAAAGAATTAGTTTTGTAATCGTGCTAGCTGGGGCAATTGCACTGAATGTGCTAATTGCCTTCAGACCGGTTTTCTCCTATGACGAGAGTTACACTATAGCTCTTGCCAGGAATTCCTTTGCGGATATTGTCAGGATTACCAAAAACGATGTGCATGCGCCGATGTACTATTTTGCTGTAAAAATCGTTTCGACGATTTTCGGCGGCACCATGTATGGTGGAAGAATCCTGTCAATGCTTTGCATGGTAGAGTTTGCAGTAGTAGCATGTCTTGCTTGCAGAGCGAATAGAAATGCTAGGCTCTGGTTGATTCTATTTACTTTGTTTCAGCCTCTTGTTGTAGCACAGACTACGGAGTCCCGTATGTACGCGATGGCACTTCTGTTTTTTACATTAGCAGGAGTGTTGGCACAGCGGATGTATATGGGTAAGGTGACTCTGGGCGTATGGATTGCGTTTACTGTGACATCTATCATAGCGGTGTATTCGCACACATATACGATGCTGATGATGGTGATGATGTATCTGTTCCTTCTGGGCTTTTTAATTGGTCAAAGGCGCGCAAAAGAGATGATTGCCATCTTGGGCTCAGGGGTGGTAGTAGGACTAGCATATTTACCGTGGCTTTTCGTTCTTGTAGGGCAATTCCAAAATAAGGTAAATAGTAACGAGACGATTTCCAGAATAGATCGCAGCTTTGCGGCGAATGAAGCAATAGCTACAGCAAGTTATGAGTGGTTTTCAGATTTTTATAATCCGAACTCAGGTGTATGGTACTTAGGAATTCTAGCCACTGCAGTTTTAACTTTTTATGCATTTACCATGATTCGCGAGACAAAACGATATGAGCTGAGCTTTGGCTATATTGCAATAGGCTTGACTGTTATGCTTGGTTTATATTTGGAATATAAGAATCCGACCTCGGGCATGTTTTTGGGTAGATATGTTTTCCCGGCATTTGGCCTTGTAATGATTACATGGGCTATGGGAATGGATAAGTGCTGTAAAAGCAAAGTGATGAAAGTAGCACTATGTACTGTAATGATCTATTGCGGTCTTTGGGCTTATCGAGGGGAATACCAACTTTCTGATCAGACTGGCTATCAGGCTTATGAGAAGTTCCTTGAACAGAACTACAAGGAAGGCGATGTCATCATGGCCAACACTAGGTACCAGATGATTATGAGTATCTACCACCCGGAACTTAGATATATGGTCTATGGTGCTGTGGACGAGTACTCCCCGTATCAGAATACGGAAGCCTTTACTTCCTGGGATCAATTGGAGGGGGTAAATACCGTGTGGGTACTGCATTTCTCGGACATCTATACTGCCGACTTGGGTGCAGAGTTTTATGCGGAGAGGGCGCTGGAGTACCACTACGGATACTATGATTTTATTATAGAGAAATGGAAACGACGCTGATAAGATGAGCAAAAAACAAGTGATTGTCATTACGGCGATAGAAGTCATAGCGCTGTATCTTATTATTTATGCAATATATGGCATTATGCCCTTTGGTGATAAGATGCTGTACACATGGGATTTGCATGGACAGTATTCGGATTTCTTTGTATGGTATAGAAATGCATTTCTTGGAAAAACAGATATCAGGTATAGTTTGATTGAAGGATTTGGCGGTGGCACAGCCAGCTTCTTTGCCTATTATTTGGCCAGTCCTTTTAATCTGATTCTGCTATTCTTTAATCAATACACCATGCCAACCGGGGTATGGATCTTGATTATGCTAAAGTTGGTAGCCATGGCTGTATCTATGGCTGTTTACACATACTCGAAAAGACCATCCGTCATGGCGTCACTGTGTGGAGTTTGTTATGCGGCATGTGGCTACGTGGCTGGATTTGGCTCTAATGTCATGTGGTTGGATGCCATGATTTTCCTTCCCTGGGTGATATGGGGATTAGAAGACCTGCTTTATGCAGGAAAAGTAGCAAAGTATAGCGTATTTCTAGGCCTGGTTTTACTTGCCAATTTCTATACGGGATACATGGTATGCTTTTTCGTAGTCGTATACTTTGTAATACGATTCATTACTTATCCCAGGTGGAAAGCTGTATGGCAGTTTATTTATGGCTCGATTTTGGGTGGTATGCTATCGGCAGTCTTGCTGATTCCAACGTTTATGGCGCTTCGTGGAAGGGGACACTACTCCTCAACTAGATGGGATGCGCTCTTTAACTTCACGAAACTATATCGGTATCGTGATACACTTTGGGCGTATGCCCCAGGGCACTTTAGGCAGGTTCAGCTATTTGAAATCAATAATGGAAGTGCACCACTGTTGTATATAGGGGTTCTGCCGGCCCTTGGCATAGTGCTTATGCTGCTTGCTAAACATCTTTCTTGGCGAGATAAGTTGGCAAATATAGTTTTGCTGGCGCTGGTGCAGATTTCCTTTAATCACATGAATATCTTCACCATTTTACATGGGATGGATACACCACAAGGGGCACCTTGGAGATATGCGTTTCTGTGGTCTTTTGCAGCCATATCCGTGGGATACGAAGGACTGGTATGGTTAGAGGGAAGAGCGCAGAAAAAGATGCTTCGAACATGTGGCACTGTTCTTCTGACGGGACTCGTGATGGTGGAGCTTGCTTGGAATACTATAGATACCTGGAATAATGCATTGGGATTTGATTCTCTTTCTGCATATCTGGAGACAGTTGCTGGATTGCAGGAATACTATAATCAGCACCAGGGCGATTTGGCTTCCGGAAAAAGAACAGATACCATGATAGAAGGAATGCGAGACACGAATGATGCTTTCGCCTGGAATGTAGCTTCTACTACGGGATATACATCCACGGTTACATTGAAAAATGAAGCAATGATGCCGAGACTGGATGAGGCAGAGGTTTCGTATCAGGAACTACCGTTGGTAGTATCTGGAGAGCTGACAGAAACAGAACTGCGAGGCGTGGTAGCAAATGGAACGGATAGCAAACCAATCCAAGAGAAAACATTAGAAATAGATGCGCGTCACATCTCTAATGCAGTAATCGATTTAAATCAGCAGGGAGGATTCGCAAAGGACGAGGATACATTAACAATCACAGTTCCTTATGAGAACAATTGGAAAGCCTTCGCTGATGGGAAAAGAATCAAAGTTTCTGAGGATGAGCACGGATTCTTGAAACTGCAAGGGGTACGTGGTGCTGAAGCGGTGAGAATCCACTACACGACTAGGGGATTGGGTGTAGGCGCTATATGCAGCTTGGCTTCGGCGGCTATCCTATTGTGGCTTGCGTTTGCAAAGAAAAAGCTTGTGAAGAGTGTTTATTGAAGTAAGAAAAGGATTAACGTATAGTTGGAAAAACTAAAAGGTTACGTAGATCGAATTATATATAGTAATGCTGAGAATGGTTACACGGTGCTGAACCTTATCGTAGATGAGGATGAGGTATGTTGCGTTGGGACCTTTGGTAAGGTGGATGCCGGTGAGACGCTGGAATTGGAAGGTGACTGGACCAGCCATCCTATGTATGGGGATCAGTTTAAGATTACCAGTTACCATGCGGTGGCAGCAGACGATGTGGAGTCGGTGAAAAGATATTTGGCTTCCGGCGCCATCAAAGGCGTAGGTGCAGCGCTGGCTGACCGTATCGTGAAGAAGTTTGGAGATGATACCTTCCGAATCATGGAAGATGAGCCGGAACGTTTGGTGGAAGTAAAGGGAATCTCCGAACGAATTGCCAGAGAAATCAGTAATCAAGTGTCTGAGAAGAAAGACTTAAGAGATGCCATGCTGTTTTTGCAACAGTATGGCATTAGCAATGCTAGGGCAGTGAAGATATTCGATAAGTATGGCGTGGGCGTCTATACTGTCATCAAGGAGAACCCCTATCGACTTGCGGAAGACATCAGTGGCATCGGTTTTAATGTGGCGGACCAAATAGCAGAAAAGGTGGGAATTCAGGCAGACTCTGAATTTCGAATCACTTGTGCCATGCTCCATGCCTTAAGTAGAGCCATGGGAGATGGACATGTGTATCTTCCATGGGATGTGCTGGAGCAGGAAACTTGTGCATTAACAGGCCTTGGCCTGGATAAACTGGAAGGTGCTCTGGAGCGACTTGCCATAGAACGAAAGGTAATCGTCAAGGATGAAGATAAAGTCTATCATCCGGGGGCGTATTATGCAGAGCAGTCTTGCGCAAGATTATTACTGGACTTAAGGGATGCAATCGGTGTAGTTGGCGATGGCTCAGGGATTCGCAAGCGAGAATTGCAGCGTCTGTCTGAACTGGAAGATAGAGAAGGGATGGTCCTGGACGAACTTCAGGAAGAAGCTGTCATCCAAAGCTACCTGCACGGCGTATTTGTACTATCCGGTGGACCTGGTACTGGAAAGACCACTACTATTAACATGATGCTGAAACTCTTCGAAGAAGAAGGACTGGACTTTTATTTGGCAGCGCCTACTGGACGCGCCGCGAAGCGTATGAGTGAAGCTACCGGCTATGAAGCAAAGACCATCCATAGACTCTTGGAATTAAGTGGAGATTTGGCGGATACGGAAGGCCTACGAAACGGTAGGTTCGAACGGAATGAAGAGAATCCTTTGGAAGCAGATGTGGTTATCATCGACGAAATGTCTATGGTGGATATCTTCTTGCTACAAGCTTTGCTGAAGGCTATTCCCTATGGAACCAGACTGATTTTAGTAGGCGATGTGAATCAGCTACCTTCCGTTGGCGCAGGGGAAGTGCTCTCTGACATCATGAAAAGTGGTGCATTTCCATCGGTAGTGCTTGAAAAGATTTATCGTCAGGATGAAGATAGCCACATCGTAGTGAATGCCCATAAGATTAACCGAGGGGAAGAAATCGCCCTAGATAATAAGAGCAAAGATTTCTTCTTCCTAGAGCGTAATCAGGTACCGGTGATCTATAAACACATGGTGGAACTGATTTCTGACAAGTTACCAAAGTACCTGAATGTGAAACCACAGGAAATCCAGGTACTAACTCCTATGAAAAAAGGTGACTTGGGAACAGAGGAATTAAACCGTGTTCTGCAACAATACCTAAATCCTCCGGCACCAGACAAGAAAGAATATAAGTCCGGTGATGAGAGACTCTTCCGAGAGGGAGATAAGGTCATGCAGATTAAGAATAACTACCAGATTGAATGGGAAGTGCGCAGCAAGTATGGAATTCCTATCGATAGTGGCGTAGGTGTATTCAACGGTGATGTAGGAAGTATCAAAAAGATAGATAACCACAATCAAACCATCACCGTGGAGTATGAAGAAGGCAAACAGGTGGATTATACCTACTCTATGCTGGATGAACTAGAGCTTGCTTATGCCATTACGGTCCATAAATCACAGGGAAGTGAATACCCAGCTGTGGTGATGCCTCTTCTCATGGGCCCGAGGATGCTGATGAATCGGAATCTGCTTTATACGGCCATTACCAGGGCAAAGAATTTAGTGACGATTTTGGGTTCGAAAGAAGCGGTCTATACCATGATTCGGAATAAAAGGGAGAATGAACGGTATACTTCTCTAGATGAGAGAATACGGGAACTAAACGTGAAGGATTAAAAAGAGAGAGGATGAGTGACTGGTGAAAAGTCAAAGGAAAGTCTTTTTGGACCTCATTAGAATATTTGCGATTCTGGGGGTGATTTACAATCACTCCACAGCGTGGGAACTGTACCAAGCGCCGGGGGATATTCACGAGTCATTTGGATATGCGTTAACTTGTCTTGCAAGGATAGCGGTACCACTTTTCTTCATGGTATCCGGGGTGACGTTGCTGGGAAAAGAAGAGTCTATTAAGAGCCTCTATCAAAAGAGAGTGCTAAGAATGGTACTATGCACGGTTTTGTTTTCGTTAGCGTACTATTTATGGGCGCTTGTGAGAAAGGAAATAGAACCGATATCACCGCTACAGTTTGCCAAGGGCATTATGGTAGAACCGTATATTATTCCATTTTGGTTTCTATATGCATATATAGGATTCCTGGTGATTTTACCGGTTTTAAGGCTGATTGCTAAAAACTTAACTGCGGAAATTTGGCATTATTTATTTGCATTTGTGATAATCGAGTATCTGATTCGCTCAGTATTGTGCATCGCATCAGGATTACAAATATCGCCATACCTGACTATGACAGGTGTGGTTACGATGCCGACATTGTATTCCTTGTTGGGATATAGCCTGTACACATTTGAAAAGGATAAAATGATAAAGGTGGGAGCAATACTATTTGCGGTATTGGCATTAGTGTATCTTGTGGCAGATAGTATATCTTATCAGTATTCTGCAAGAAGAATTCTTTCATCTGCTGGGAACCTTCGATGCGCTGTGCTTAGCATAGCTGTATTTGGGATATTCTTTTGCATTGGAGAAAGAATTGCGTCGGAAAAAGCCGCAAAGGTCCTGACATTTATGGGGAATAGAGTGTTCGGTGTATATCTCTTGGACAGTTTTGTGAGCTGTAACGGAAAACTGGCAGTTATTAAGACGGTAAGTGAACCAGTGCTGGGACCGGTCATTCCATGGCTGATTATTATAGTGGTCAATTTCGTAATTAAATTGGTGTTAACTTCGGTGCTGAAGTTGGTACCAGGGATAAAGAAACTGATATAGTCTAGCGGTGATATGTCAAGATGAAAAATCTTGAAAAGTCCCTTTCTTTTTGGTTATTTTTCAAAAAAGAAAGAACGACCGCCTAAGCCCTGCCGTACTGTTTCAAAAAAACAGGGCGTTAACTCCTAAAGTAGTATTTACTACTTTGAAACAGGAGCTTTGTATAGCTGATTAGTCTTCAGCATACTGTAGACCAATCTAGCAAATTTACGGGCAGTAAGTGCGAGTGCGCGTTTGTGCTGGTTCCTGTTGACTTCTTTGTATTTGATGTCATAGAAGCGCTTGT
>Ga0256405_10004502_pt1 | contig 25932 bp, 34 predicted proteins | sample RumenRJG_02DNA_FD_189096 | JGI IMG/M metagenome (GOLD analysis project Ga0256405, IMG submission 189096) | Bovine rumen microbial communities from Lethbridge, Alberta, Canada - RJG_02 | ecosystem: Host-associated > Mammals > Digestive system > Stomach > Rumen | place: Canada: Alberta... | reverse complement strand
AGATAACTACAATTACTACTAATATATAAACGGAGTATGCCGAAGTCTTGTGCAAGTGCGAGTGTAAGTCTCGCTTACGCAACTCGCCGAAGCCAAGACTGGCGACGTTCGGAATGAAATGGAGAATGCCGAAAATCCTTAACAGAGTAGGCAAAACAGATACTACATGAAGAAACAACACACATATGACGTAATGTCCGATCGAGACCTGATTGATGCAATTCTTTCGGGTAATGAGGAAGCGGCTATATACCTGATTTACAACAGGTATTATCGTGACTTGCGCTATTTGTGTTTCGACATCTACGGTTCCCATAGTTATGTTGACGAGCTATGCCATGAGGTGTATATCCTTCTCAAGGGCAGGAATGGCGACTGGCATCCGCTTGCCACGTGGGCAGGTATTTCTACTTTCCGCACATGGCTGAACAGGGCTGTGCGTAATTTGTTCTTGGAAAAACGTGCTGATTTGATAGGTTCCCGTGAAAACAAACTCTATAGTGATGACGAAGATGATGTGGATCCAGTAGAGAAAGTAGTGGCCGATCAGCCTACGTTGGAAGAGAACCTGCAGAAAGTGCTGCTCTTGGAAGCTATCAACAAATTGAAAAATCAGGATCAGAAATTAGTCATCCTAAAAGAGTTGCAAGGTTACTCGCACGAAGAGATTGCCGCTATTCTCAATCAAGTCAGAAGAGCGGAAAACCGTATCAAACTGAATAAAGAAGGCAAAGAAATTTGGGCGGATGCAAGAGCAGTCGATGTGCTTAAACAACGTGCTGTAGCACAACTCAAAGAAGCATTATTAGACATAAAAATCAAAAAGAAATGATAATAAACGATGAGATATTAGCCGCGTACGTAGATGGCATGTTGTCTCCCTCCCAGACGGAGGAAGTGCGTCAGTATCTGGCCTCCCATCCGCAAGAGATGGAGCAGATGGTCAAACTGATGGATACCTTTCCCCGTGAGACTAAAGAAGAGTCAGATTGTATATCTCAAGCAGCGCTCTGCAATCTCCAAAACTCCAGCATTGCCTCCTCCGGAGCCGCGTTTGTGGTGAAAAGCATCAGTTCTGCAACTCGCCCCAAAATGCGTAAAGCAAATATCCAAACCAACTTGACTCACTTGCTCAACGAAATCATCTAATGCCCGGCGGACAAGCAACATATTACCAAACTGATTATGCGTATCCTTACGATTCATATATCAATACCTTGTTAGGCACTTACCTTGTCCGCAAAGCGCTCCAAAAGATTGCAGAGAAATACTATTCCGACGATATTGAAGAACTACACCAGGGCAGTACATTAGTTACCTCACAGAACTATCCGAATTTATTTGCAACCTACGAGAAATGTATTGCCCGACTGAAGCTAAACGAACGATGGCCGCTTTATGTCACCAACCAACTGACAGGCATCAATGCACTCAGTATCGAGCTTCGCGGAGAACAAATGATCCTTATCAGCCGCCAAGCTGTGGCGCAATTGGGCGAAGAAGAACTGCTTTTTGTTCTTGGACATGAGTTAGGGCACTGCCAATACGGGCATATCATCTGCCATACCGTACTGGGACTGCTGAACGACATGAACAAAGCGAGCGAGATTTTGGGACCGCTTCTTACCGATACGATAGAGGTGCCGCTTGTCAAATGGTTCCACTGCTCGGAGTTTACGGCTGACAGAGCAGGACTGATTTGCTGCCAATCCCTGCAAACGGCGCAAGATATATTTGTCAAATTAGGGATGAATAACGCTTGCACAGACGCGTACGTGCATTATAAAGAGGTGTCCTCTCCGCATCCTCTCCTCCAAACCCGCTGGGAGATGTTGCAGAAATATGCTAATGATGTAAGACAATAACAACAATCACGAACGAACAACGATAAATACGAACTTATAACAACAATCATTATGATACACAACAAGAAAATCCTGAAAGGTCTCAGCCATGAGCAGTACGAGCACCCCTTCGACCAGAAGGCCTTGGCTGCATTGGAAGCCACACCCGGTTTGGGGGTGGTGGGTAAATTTATTACTAAACACACTGTAGAACGTATTTATACTGTTCAATACACCGGTAGTCACTTGAAAGTAACTAAAGAAAACTATCCTAAAATTTACGAATATCTACGATATGCTTGCAAAATTTTAGATGTCAAGAACGTTCCGGAACTCTATATTGAATGGGGATATGACATTAATGCATGTACTGTTGGTGCAGATAATCCGATTATTGTATTGCATTCGGGATTGATAGACTTATGCGACGATGATGAGATTATGTTTATTATTGGTCACGAATTGGGGCATATCAAGAGCAATCACATGCTCTATCACATGATGGCGCAGGTGATTAATCTTATCATCAACCAGATTCCGTTTGGCAGTTATGCAGCTGCTCCTATTCAGTATGCACTCTATTATTGGGATCGCATGTCGGAGTTTACTGCCGATAGAGCTGGAGTATTATGCTGTCAAAAGCCCACAGCAGCAATTAAAGCTTTAATAAAAATGGCTGGACTTCCATATTCTCAATACGATAAAATTAATGTTGAAGCTTTTATTCAACAGGCGAAAGACTTCAAAATATTAGATTTTGATGGTCTTAACAAAATAATTAAACTCATATCAATAGCAGATGCTACTCATCCATGGACTGTAATGAGAGCTGCACAATTATTAGAATGGCTAAGTTCTGGCGAGCCTAAAATAATAATGAATAATCAAAATAATCTTTAAACTTTACAAAATTATGGACTCAAAAAAAGAAGAAAATTTTGAGCAGAAATGCTTATGTGTCTTAGTATTGGACACATCGTATTCTATGGAAATTCCGGAAAGCCCTAAGCCCATAGATGAGCTTAATGAAGGACTAAAACGCTTCCAGAAAGAACTTCTGAATGATAAGGTAACACGAGATCGTTTGGAAGTGGCTATTGTAACATTTGATAGCAATGTTAAAACAGTTCAAAAGCCATCGCTATTGACTGACTTTGAGATGCCAACATTGACCTGTGATGGAACTACTTGTATGGTAGATGGAATTAGTGAGGCAATAGATATTGTTGAAGATAGAAAACAATATTATAAGAGTCATGGTATTCCATATTATCGTCCATGGATAGTAATGATGACAGATGGTTATCCTGATGACGATCAAGACGTAGATGGAATGTCATCAAGAATCAAAGAGGCTCATCAGCATAAAGAATTTGTATTTATGGGTGTTGGCGTTGGCGATGATATAAGCGAAGATGCTTTGAGAAAATTGGCTCAATCCGATTTTCCTCCTATGAAAATGCAGGCTGTAAAATTTTGTGAGTTTTTTACATGGTTAAGTAATAGTATGTCAGGAGTTTCTAATTCTGCTCCAGGATCAGAGGTAACCATTCCTAAGCCTGAGGAATCGATTGACGCTATGATATAATAAAAAAATGTTAATGTTATAAAAAAATGTAATTATGAGTGACATTATTAATACTGCTGCAACGCAGCAAAATGAAAGTGAAAATTTTGAGCAGAAATGCTTATGTGTTTTAGTTCTGGACACCTCCGGCTCTATGAATAGTAACGGAGCTATAGATGAGCTAAACCAAGGGTTGAAGACATTTAAGGATGCCACAATGAAAGACTCTACAACTAGAGATCGTTTGGAGGTGGCTATCGTTTCATTCAATTCTACTGTGACAGAAGTTCAAAAACCAGATATCTTGCCTAATATTGATATGCCCACCCTCGTTGCAAGCGGGCAAACACAACTTGTTAAGGCAATTGAAAAAGCACAAGAAATCATAGAGGACAGAAAGCAATATTATAAATCACAGGGAATTCCATATTATCGTCCTTGGATTGTAGTTATGACAGATGGTGATCCTTATCCAGCTGGACAAGATGTTGATGGACTTGCCGCAAAAATTCAAGATGATGCCGATCATAAAAAGTATGTATTCTTTATTATTGGTATTGGTGATGATGTGCAAGATTCAACATTAGCCAAATTAGCCACTTCACAATATCCCGCCATGCGTATGACTGATGTTAAATTTGAGGAGTTCTTTACATGGCTTTCTGCAAGCGCAGTTGCAGTTGTGGCTCCAACTTCGGGAAATGATGATACTTCCGTAGTGACTCCCTCTCCTGGATGGGCATCTGGATTTGTAATAGGAACAAGTAATTAAAAAAAGGAGAGGATGTGGAAACGCATCCTCTCCAAAGTTGTATATGCTAAATACGGTAAAGTATATTATTCCTACCGTAATGATGATTGCGGGAACCGGAGTTATTTTATTAACGTCAAATCATTGGTTATACGTATGTAGTATTATAGTATTAACCATTGGTGGTATCATTTTCTTGTGTCTTGCAAACAAGAAGTTCAAGATTTTAGAATTTATTAAAACAAAGTTTACTATGTCTAAAAAATGCAAACAGCGTAATCATATAGACATTTCGCAGCCTAAATTCCCAAATCTTAATGAAGGAGATGGTGTTAATCTGGAAAATAAAGAGGAAAAAGTATCTCCTCCCGAAATTCTGGCTACAGGACACCAAGAGGCACGAATGGAGAACCAAATCCAGCCACCCCTAAAAGTGCAGTTGGTTAGTAAAATATATGAAAGGAGCATCTGTCGATGTACCTTTGAATGTAATCAGCCCGATGCAAAAATAATCTGCACAATAAATGGAGGAAAAGTTGTACTTATTGATCGACAATTGGTTTTAGAAGAGAATAGCACAATATGCGTTTATGCGGAATGGAAAGGGAAAAAGTCGGATGAATTATGCATTATTGTCAATGATTTTAAAGTACAGGAACCTGCTGTTATTGTAAATGATAGAAACATTTGTTTTCAAATAGGAACAATTGGAAGTCGCGTATATTATACGTTAGATGGTAGTACTCCCTCGCTAAATTCAAATCTATATGAAGGAGAATTTGCAATCAACAAATCCTGCAACCTTAAAGCTGTTGCTATTAAAGAGAATTGGAAAGACTCTGATGTAATTTCTCAACAAATAAGTATAATTCCAACTAAAGAAGAACGCGTAAGAAAATTTACCAATGAACCTAATGTTATCGGAATCTCATATAGAGGAGATAGTCACATTAAATCAAATTCCTCTTGTCAAGACTATCATTACTATGAAAAGTTAAATACTTATTGGAACCTTGCAATTGTTTCGGATGGAGCGGGATCCGCAAAACATTCTGATGAAGGTTCTAGAGCGGTATGTGCAGCTTTCTCATTTTACATAAAAAAAATGATAGAGGCTGACACGCGTTTCAGTAATGGAGATCTTTTAGATAGCAAAACTTGGGATATTGAGTTTAAAGGAATGCTTACAAGATTTCAGAATGAACTAAGGAAAAATCTAGTACGTGACGATATGCCGTTTGAGAGTTTTGCTGCAACAATAATAATCTTATTGTTTTCCTCCAAAGGATTTATGGTTGCGCATGTGGGGGATGGAAGAGCAGGTGTGAAAATTAATGGAGAGTGGCGTTCTATTATGTCTCCTCATAAAGGTGAAGAAGCCAATCAGACAATATTTAGCACTTCAAAATATTTTGGAGAAAAATATTTGCCTAATTTGAAGATGTCTAATGTATATGTGCCAGAAACCAATAGCGTTCAAATACCATTGGAAGCATTCGTATTAATGAGTGATGGTTGCGAAAATGGTGCTTGGATGACATATCAAAGAAAAGATCTCCCAAATGGGGATTTTAAAGTGGAGGACGTCAATCAACCAAGAGGCAGTAGTTTGGATCTTTGTTTGCAAATCCTGGATATACCCCATGATAAAAGGGAAAGTGCTCTAATAGATTATATCACAAGTTCAAGTAATGCTTTTATAAATGAACCTGATGATAAAACAATATTAACAGGAATAATACAATGAAAGTTTATAATTCACTAGGTCAACCGCTTGATATTTCAGATACTCCTCTACTCAATGGGAAGGGAGGAGAAGGTGTGGTTTATAGTATACCAGCGTTACCAAAATATTGCGCCAAAATATATCATCCTTCCAAGAGAACAACGGAAAGGCTACAAAAATTGGAATATATGGTTAAGAATGCTCCTAAACCATTAATAACTAACCAATATATTATTTGTTGGCCAACTAAAGTAATATTTGACGCTCATAAGAACTTCTTAGGGTTTGTTATGCCTCTTGCCTTCCCCAAATCTGTTCTGTGCTATGAAATATGCAGAATGAAAATTTCAAGTGATTTGGATACCAATTGGGATAGGTTTTATAATAGACATACTCCTATGGGAATTATTAATCGGCTGAAACTGATAGATAATATCGCAATTCCAATACATGAAATTCATTCTATGGGAAAGTATGTTCTCGTTGATTTTAAACCACAGAATATGCTCATAACTATTGATGGAAAAATCTCTATTATTGATTTAGATTCTATACAAATCAACGATAATCAAACTCAATTTTTATGTCCTGTGCGAACTCTTGAATATTTGCCTCCAGAATTACAATATAATACTAATATCAACTCGGCTCTTTCACCATCTTGTGATAGGTTTGCGTTAGCTGTAATTTTTTATCAAATACTATATGGGTTGCATCCATTTACTGTTACAGCAAAGGATGAAAGAATATGTGAACTACGTGAATTAATTGCCAAAGGGTTATTTCCATTTGGTCGGTATTCTCATAAAATTTCGGTGATACCTGCCCCTCATAATAAATATCAAATATTACCAATGGAGATACAATCTCTTTTTAGGCATGCATTCGATGCAAATCCCAATATCCGGCCATCTGCCGAGCAATGGGGGGCAACAATTTATAATTTCATAAGCAAACTACCTCCTCAATAGCCATAGAACAGGAAATATGATTCTTCTTGATTCAAAAAATAATGAAATTATAATTGAATCTTCACCTTTTGCACGAGGTGGAGAGGGTATAATTTATAAGGTTGTACAGTCTCCTTATCAAGATTGTTGTGTCAAATATTTCCATAAAGGGAAAATGGACACTCGTATAGGCAAGATAGATTATATGATCAAGCATCAATTGGCTGCTCCTGTCAATTCCCAATATAGAATCTGTTGGCCGTTGGATTTTGTTTACTCTAAGGCTAAGCCAGTGGGATTCATAATGCCGTTGTCCTTTAAAGGTAGCCATTCGTTGTATGATATATACTTAACAGATGAGAATCACGTTTTTGATCGAAGAACAAAGGAAGGTGTTGAGAATCGATTAAAATTATTATACAATATTGCCAATGCCATAAACATTCTGCATGTAGCAGGGTATGCTTTAGTCGATTTTAAGCCGCAAAATATATTATTTACAGATTCTGGTCAAATTTCCATGATTGATATGGATTCAATTCAGATATCTAAAAAAAATCAATTGCTTTTTCCGGCAACCGCGTATACGATTGAATATGCATATCCTAAAGAGTTGCATTGTATAGGTCAAAACAGAGTAATTACTTCAAGGTGGGATTGTTATAGTTTTTCCATAGTTGCTTACCAGATGTTATTTGGGGTACACCCTTTTACCGCATCAACAGAAAAAAAAGATAAGTATGGGAATGATATATCAGGTTTGGCAGACTTGATGATAAATAATATGTTCCCATTTGGGCCAAGAAAAAATGATATCAAAATAACACCTATAATACAAAATTACTTCTATTATTTAGCTCCAAAGTTACAAGAAATTTTCATTGATTCATTTAATTTGGATGAACCAATGCCTGATATGGACGTTTGGATATCGGTTCTATTAAATCTAATTCAATCAAATAGATTTGAAGAGAACTTTTTTCGCCAGAACCCAAAGCCTCCGATTTTTATCATCAACGAAAAAAAAGTAGTCAAAAGACGTGGTGAAGATTTCCTCGAATTAAAGTGGAGTTGTTTTTATTGTGAAAGAATATATATAAACGACATAGATGTTACAACGTTAACCGAGACAACAATTTTAATTCCCAAGAGCAGAGAAGTTGTCATATCATTCCAAAACAAATTTAGTACAAAAGAACAAGTGTTAAGTTTTATCCAAGAATCCATCTTTTGTATAAAATGTGGTTGTAGATTTTCTGCTGAATCCGATATCTATTGTACTCATTGTGGCACAAAAAGAATATAAAAAATGAAAGAGTCAAATAGAATATACATAACGACTTTATTTCAACAAGGATCTATATTGCTCACATTTGCGGAGAAGAACCTTTTTCTGAAAAATCTACCAATAGAATCTAACCAAAAAGGTCTATTAATTGAGGTATTTGATATGAGAGAAAATAAAGTATATGAGAGAATATTGAGAATCCGAGATATAAGAAATGCGATTCCTCTCCCGATAAACGAAGTGGGTGTATATTTTTTAAGAATCTATGTGCAAGAAAATATTTATGGAGTTTATACGGGGATGTTATTCAAAAGCGATGTCCCCTTTTATCTTTCTCCTAATGGAAGATTCCGTTTTATAGAAACAGTTGTTGCAGAGCCTAATAGAGAATTCCTATCGAAGTTACCGGAACCTAGAACTATAGCCTGTTTTCAAGAGCGAATAAGGATTCGAAAACTATCGGAAAGCATTACATGTCAATCATCTGGCACATATGATAAAATATTAGCTATTCATGATTGGCTTGCGGAAAACTTACATTATGATTATGATGCTTTAGAAAACATGGATGATAAGTCAATTTGCATAACAAAGCCAGTGGATGTAATTTTGTCAAAACGAACTATCTGTCAAGGATATACGGATTTAGCAGTGTCTTTAATGCGGAGTATAGGAATTCCCTCTTTGGGAATCGTTTGTTATGCTTTGGGAATAGGAAGTTCTGGAGGTTGGGAGAGAAAAGAAAATCTTGATGCTGAACCCAATCACATTTTTCCTGCCGCATATTGTGATTCTCGGTGGGTATATATGGATGTAACATGGGATAGTAAAAATGAGTATAGAAAAGGACAATATCTAACCTCTGGAGAGCGCCCTTCACGAAAATATTTTGATATGACCACAAGGTTTTTATCAAATACTCATAGGTTAATTTCGATTCAAAACTATTAGTAAAAACATACAATGAAGCAAAACGAAGAAGATTATGAATCAAAGTGTTTGTGCGTTTTAGTACTTGACACATCAGGTTCAATGAAAGTAAATGACACGATTGAAAACCTTAATTCTGCACTTAAAAGGTTTAAACAAGTTATTGAACATGATACTGTTACTAGAGATAGATTGGAAGTCAGTATTGTAACATTTGATTCTGCTATTAGAGTTGTACAACAACCCTCAAAGTTACCCAAGATTACCATGCCTGAGTTAGTTGCTCATGGATGTAGTTTGATAGTACCAGCTATAGAAAAAGCACAGGACATTATAATCGAACGGGAACAATACTATAAGAGTCAAGGCATTCCATATTATCGTTCAATGATAATTGTTATTACCGATGGAGACCCATATCCGTCTAATCAAGATATCGAAGGACTATCCATTAAGATTAAAAATGATGTAGATAAACATAAATATATTTTTACAATCATTGGTGTCGGAGATATTCAAGAATCTGTCATGTCGTCTTTGTCGTCAAACCAAATGCCAGCATTAAAAAAGATTCCTATAAGTCAAATACATTTTGAGGAGTTCTTTGACTTTTTGAGCCAATCATAGACTTTTCGTGATATTATGCAATTGCTATAAACTATCATGCTAAATATATAAAGCTCATATGAAGAAATCTAAAAAGAAAAGAATTCAAGTCATGTTATCTGCGGATTCTAAAGAACATGTGGTAGTGCTGAAACCAGAAATGCCACAAATATATAAACGATTTATCAATTATAAAACAATGGATCATGTGACAATTGCTTCAATTATGAGTGAACTCATGATAATCAAGGAAAAACTGGAAAAGATTGAAAAGCGGCTCAGTCTAATTTCCATGGCAAACGCGAATTCCTCTCCTTTAAATGGAAAACACCTCCGCAAGAGACCTATTCAAATAACTAAAAATGATGAGAAAAATGGAACTGCACAAATCAGGAAAGAGATTAAAGGAAAACTATCATGAAAATTTATCTGAACAGATGAATCAATGTTTAGATGAATTGGAAGAAGATAGGGCTCAAGCGACATCAAATGTGTCACTTGTATGTAGAACAATGACATTGGCTCTTTTTGCCGTTGGACTAATGGATATATGGAATGGTAGTAAAGCCCTCGAATCGATGATAGTTGTGATTTCAACAATCTCAATTATTTTAGTCGATTTAATTCAATATGTTCTTACCGCTGTCTTATCTGCATTATGGTATAAACAAATTGAAGATGGTAAGATTTACGGATATAAACAACTAGAGGCAAAACAATCGGTTTTTCAAAATAGCTGTATTGTTTTACTAGGAATAAAGGTTGTTATAGTAATGATTTGTTTAGGTTTGATCATATCTATATTAATTAAATAAGGTATGAACGAATCTATTAAATGTCCCAATCCAGAATGCTATGCAGAGAATCCGGCAAATACCAAGTTTTTGCCTATTAACGATACATACAATGTTATAGTCATCTTTCATAATTATCCGTGCTAAATAAACAAATACCTATGTATACGAATAGATACTCACGAAAATATCCGGGATTGGTTGTAATAGTATTGGATCAATCTTTTGCCATGCGAGAAGAGTATAAAGGTGTATCCTGCATTACGTGCGCAACAAAGGTTATAAATACGATAATAGGTGAATTATGTTTGCGCAACTGTGACGGAGTTGATATTGGCAACAGAGTTTTTGTGCAAATATTTGAACATGGAGAGAATGAAGAAGTTGAAGAATCAAAAAGTGGTTGGCTTAGTGAGTATTTCGAGTCCTTACCTATTCGTTGGGAAAAAGAAGTAAAAAAATATTTCTATGAGATCAATGAGTATGCAGAGCGTGAAATTTTGCGTCCCATTTGGATTGAGCCTCATGCGGATGGTATAGGTAATTTGCCCCGAGTTTTAGATGATGTGGCTGAAGTAGTAAAAGCATGGAAAACTGATTGGCAAGAGAAGAACTGTTTAGATCTAATGCCAGTACCATTAGTAATCAATTTTCATAGTGGAGAATCGACAGGAATGTCATACGATCCGAATGAATCTATTTCTCAAACTCTTGTAAGCATAGATAAGATAAAAGAGATAGATTTTCCAGATGGCAAGCCGCTCATTAGCAATGTCGTGGTGAATCCCAAGTGCGATTCAAAAGTGTTCCCGAATGAATGTCCTTCAAGTGAAATAGAGACATGTTTATATAATGCCTCATCTATTCTTCCATGCTCAATGAGAAGAATATTGCGCTATCCTTTGAATAGTGAACTTAAAGAAGGTGGAAGATTATTTGCATCAAATTTGAGTGTTGAAGAAATGACTAATTTTTGCAAGAGTTTGTTCGATCTTTTCTATATGTAATGGTGTGGTATGGACGCAGAAGAACCAAACCCATTATTAAGCGAAGATGAATTACAAAAAGTTTCAACTATGAACGAATCAATAAAATGCCCCAACCCGGAATGTAGAGTAGAAAATCCTGCGAATGCTAAGTTCTGCCGTAAGTGCGGCAAACCGATAGGTGTTATAATGAAGAGTTATACGCCAGATTGCTTTCCGGAAATAGAATTGATGCCGGTCTCTGCATATTCAATTCGTTTTGTAAATGTTTTGCAAAAAGTATCTTTTGTTATATGCCCAGTTTTATTGTATGTCGTTTATTCATGCATAGAATATAAATATAATTTTATATACCATTATGATTTAATACCATTATACGTAATAATGTTTGTATCTATTATCTTTGTAATTATTATGTACATTGGCTTAAAAAATGCTCTTCTATATTGTAAATATGTAAGAAATACTGATTATATTGAAGAAAATACATTTGTAGGAGAAACTAAAAGAATAGCAAAGCGTAAGAAATTAGGCTTGTTTGACACAAAGAAGAAACGGATTTTATTACGCACTAAATATGATAAAATAACAAAATTTGATGACCAACACCTTCAATTGGAGAATAATTCTAAAGTCGGAATATATAGTATCCCTTTGAGAAAAATTATTGTACCTCTCCAATATGAGCAAGTGATGATTATAAAGAATAGTGTACTCTGTGGAGTAAAGGATTCTCAATTAACTCATTACGATACCCGTGGCAATGTGTTGCAATAATTCACTCATTAAGTTTAATAGAATCCAATAGATAATAAGATGAGCCTATGAATAAAACTTGTCCCAAATGTAATACATCTAATCCGGAAGAAGCGAATTTCTGCCGGCACTGCGGGGCAAAATTCAGTAATGATAAGAAGATTGACTCATCTTCTGTTTACTTGCAAATTAAGATGGCAGAGGCAAAAGAGGCTGCAAGAATGATTTGTAATATTATTAATGCATTGCAAAACAATAAGTTGAACTATATTATATCAGGATTAAAGCAACGTAAGAAGAATTAATATTTATGGAAAAATCAACAGAAAAAATATGCCCCAAATGTAATACATCTAATCCGGCAGAAGCGAATTTCTGTCGGCACTGCGGCTATGAATTTCAATCAGTACGAGTAATAAAGGATGGTGAAGGTGGTGATATGCAAACGGATGAAATAGAGCAAATCAGACAAAAACAAGCAATCGATTGGGAAGAAAAAGAAATGCAGTATAAGACCAAACAAGATGAGATGCAAAAAAAGATTAAAAAATTAGAACGTCAACTAAAAGCGGAGAAAGACAAAGCTTCGACTTATCTAAGTGAAAAAAGCTATTATAGTAGATTAGTGAATAACTCATTGTTGAGAAAACGGTGTATCACATCAAGCGTAGGGATAATAATTGCAATAATCGTTTTATATACTCTCATGCAAAATGGTGAATCTGTTCAGGCATGGTTTCATGTTGATTATAGCAGTTGGCAAACCCTCAAATCCTCATTGCTTGCCATAAGTTGGGTCCTATTAGTTGCCGGCATTGCCTATTTGTGTTATGCAATCTATACTTATGATAAAGAGAGATACTAATTTAATAAAATACCAATATGACTCGTAAAAAAATTCTTTTTATTATCTTGGTTGCTGTAACCATTATTTCTTGTGGAAGACGAAGTCGAGACGTGGGGTACTATGTGTCCCTAATGCCCTGTCAAGATCCCCAAACGGAAGAATATGGCTATGTGGATTCTAAAGGCAATTTTGTCTCTACTCGTTTTTTCGATGATCGTACGCCGGTAATAAACGGCTATTGTGTACAAGATAATACACTCTATAAAGTAGGGAAAAGTATCTCAGATACCACTCCCGTTTTACGTAATTTGGTAGAGTATGGAATAATGAATGACGGATTAATGCCAATTTGTTTGGAAAATGAACATATATCTGTAATAGATAAGGACGGTCATCAGGTCTTTACATTAACAGAGTTTGGCGGAAAAGAGGTGCGTGCCTGCTATAGCTACTCGAATTCGAAGTTGAGAGTGGAGTTAGAGGATAATACTTTCGTCTATGTGGATAAAAACGGGCAACAATTATTCGATCATATTTATTCGTATGCAACAGATTTTAAAAAAGGTTACGCCATTGCACAAACCGTGAGGCAAAACGAGAACCTGTACTCATTGATTGACAACACGGGGACACCAGTATTTACATTCGAGAGTGAATATAGCGATTATATAACTATATCGCATGACTTGAGACTTCTATCTACAAGAATAGATGATAGATCTATTATATATGATTTTAAGGGAAAAACAATCCTAGATTGTCCGTCCAAAGTACAAGAGATTTATGATTTTTGTTATGATGGATTTATATTTATGAATGATGATGACGAATTTGGGCTTATGTCTTATGACGGGAATGAGTTAATTCGTGCAAAGTATGAGCAATTGGTGTCTCACGGAAATAATTATCTTGCTTTGACAGATGACGATGAGATTCTGTTAATCAATAAAAAGGGCACCATACTCAAAGATTGGGAGGGTGAAGAGATTTTTGATTTCCGGTATGAGGGATTTGAATTCCCTACCATAATTGAAACAGAGGATGATGGATTTATCATAATAGATAAAGAAGGAAACATTATATACAAAATAGATGAATTTTGGGGACCTGATGGTCTGTCTGATTATTTAAGTATAGTAAAAAGCCAATATCTCCCAAGGGAACACATTTTGAATACAATAATGGAATTCTGCGGAAACGGGATGGGCCTACCGGATAAATATGGAGAATTCTTTGTTCGTTCAGGTGAACATTGTTATCCGAGAGATATATTCAATGCTTCTAACAATACTATAAAACGTTTAGAGGGATTTTCAGAAGTGAAATACAATGTTGAAAATGGTATTAACTATAAATTGAATCGTGTTATTGCATTTGATGAGCCCATCGTAAATGCACAGAAAAAATCATTAAGCACTACTGCATGGCTTGTTAGAGTTGCTCTGTATCTATGGATGCCAAGTGACACTGATAATCAAGAATTCCAAAACTTATGCGTCCAAGAGTTGCGCAAAAAAGGTTGTGAAGTCCTTTATAAAAAGAACTCCGATTATATTTTGTTGTCAAAAGATCAACAGCAAATATATGTTATTGCTAATAACTGGAATTCAAAAGAATATGAATTCAGTATTCAAATGATGCTTAGTACAGATAGTAATATAAGATATTGGAAAACATACATAGACAATAACAAGATTAGATAATAAATATAAGTGATATAATAACAATATAATGATTAATGGATAATGCAACCGAAAAAATATGTCCTAAGTGTCAAACTGCTAACCCGATAGCGGCTAACTTTTGCAGGCATTGTGGCTGTGAATTTCAACCGGAAAAAGTTATTAAAAATAAAAAAGATAAGCCACATACTGATGCTTTGCAGGAAAAGATAATTAGTTTGCAAGATAAAATCAGAGATTATGATATTCGTGAACAATTCTGGCAACAAAAAGCACGCACATGGTTTGAAAAAGAAACACAGTATAAGGACAAACAAGTTGAAATGCAGCGGAAAATAGAAAAACTAGAGCGTCAACTTGTTGATATCGAGAAGAAAAAAACGGAACCGGAAAAAGAAAAGAAAATTCCATCACCTCAAAAAAAGTATTCTTTCAAAAAACTATTGATATATACATGTATATTTATAATAGGTGTTTTATCACATAAATGTTCCTGTGCCGGGAGCAATAAGCAAATAGAAGACAATTCCCAAGAAATAGTACCACATAAGGCGGATCTGCCGACGCAGAAAGAATCCTATGTCCCAACCGACTTTGTGTTAGTACCAGGAGGTACTCTTTCTTACGAAGGTAATTACTGTGAGGGATATAAAAAACACAAGGCTGAAATGGATAGCTTCTATATTTGTAAATTTGAGTTAACTCAAGGTGAGTATAAACGTGTAATCGGTACTCTTAGCAAAGAGAATTGTATGTGGTTGATTGTAAATTCATGGTATTATGAAAAAGGACCCGAGTATTCTGAGGTAAGAGGAGATTCTATTCCTGTGCGAGGAAATTATAGGTTGTTCGCAGAATACTGTAACGCTCGCAGTAAACAAGAAGGGTTTGATGGTTTTTACAAAATTGACGGCAAGAGTGTTACAATAAATCCCGAAGGCAATGGCTATAGACTCATCACTCCTTATGAATGGATTTTTGCAGCATACGGTGGAAATCTTAATCAACAAGAAAAATATCTTGGAGGAAAGACTCTAAGTGAAGTAGCATGGCATTACGGGAATAGTGGAAGCAAGCCACATCCTGTAGGGTTAAAGAAACCAAATGTAATAGGTCTCTATGATTTACAAGGTAACGCGCCGGAATTATTGCAAGGCGACGATAAACATAGATGCTATGGATCGATGTGTGGGCAATACAATGTCTCTAATTGGAATTATTCTCAAGCATATGATCCTACATATATATGGTGGCTAAATAAAGGTGGAGATGAAAAAGAATGGACTTATGGTACAAGAATAGCTTTTATACCCAAAACTATAAAAAATGAAAATCTGAAAATTCAATATGATTATTATGAATAACTACTAATTAATGTAATGATATGAGTGTTAAAATTTGTTCAAAATGCAATACTGCTAATCCGCAAGAGGCAAATTATTGTCGTTGTTGTGGCGCAAAATTCGAAGTGAGGCCCCGTAGTCACGCTTCTGATCGTTTATTATATAAGACGGGGCGGCAGACAGAAATAGAAGTTAAAGTAAAACAGATAATCGCCGATAAGCTCGACATAGATATATCAAAGGTCATTGATAGCGCAAACTTCGCAATGGATTTAAATGCAGATTCTTTGGATACGGTGGAATTAATCATGGAAATAGAAAAAGAGTTCAATATCACAATTCCAGATGAGGCTACTCAACGAATAGCGACTGTCGAAGACCTCACTAACTGCGTTCTTGAAAAAGTTAAATTGTTTGGTTAGAGTATGCTATAAATTTGATTATTGATAATTGCTATTGAATAATTTTTTTTAATTTATTATGACAAGAAAAATCCCATACTCTTACAGAACGGTTGTTCAAAATGCTTTAATCGCGGCTGCAGCAGTAAGTCCGCTTGGATTATTAGGAGGAATAGATGCCGTTGGGGTTGGAGCCGTTTGGACAACAATGTTTCTGGCTATCCGCAATAAATCCCATTCTAAACTTGGTGCAGACCCCAAGCGCATATGCGTAGGAGTAGCTTCTGGAATAGCTGGTTATTATATTGGCTGCAAAGCTGCAACTTATGCTTGTTTTTTTATTCCTGGTGTGGGACCTGTTGTCGCAGTCTTCGCTGCATTAGGTGTTAGCGCTGTGTGTAATATTTATTTTACATATAAATTTGCTGTCACTGCGATTGATTTATTTGAAAAAAATAATTATAGTGATGATGATATTATATCATTCTTTATTCATCATTTAAAACAATTACCAAGCGTAGATGAAGTAAAGGAAATAGCAGAAATATACCGCTCTTAAAACTTTTTTACATTATGTCATTATTCGGAAATTTCTTCAAATCGAAAGAAGAGCGCGAGCGTGACCGTCGCGCTCAGGAAGCAATCAAACGTGCAGACGATGTGATAGCCCGTACGGAAAAATTGCTTGAGGACCTTGAAAAATAATTATCCTATGCAAGTCCCTATTAATGCAACGGCAACATTCTATGAGGATACGAGCTCAATAGGCTCCTTGTGCGCCATAGAGAGCAATGATAAATAATATCGTAACAGTGAATGAAACACCTCCTCTCCATATTATTTCTTCTATGCGCTTCCTACCTCTTCGCTACGGATTATCTCGCTGAAGCTGAATATTATCAGAAGAAAGCAGATGGCTATCGCCGTGAAGCAGTGTACTATGAACAAAAAGCTAAAGGTTACGAGCGAGAAGCGGAGTACTACATCAAAAAAGCCGAAAGTTATCAGCGAGAAGCTGCGTATTATACCAAAAATGGCGATATAGACCGTGCTAATACCCAGACCCGCTATGCGCGTGAGGCAATGGATAAAGCACGTACACAGCAGCGCTATGCCAAAGATGCGTGGGATAACTACCGTACGCAGATGCGTTATGCAAAAGAAGCGGATGAGAAGGCTGCTATGTACCTCCGGTGGGCAACACAGTAGGTTAAACATGCGGAAATGTAATAACTCACGCTTTGGATTAATTCTCATAATGCCAAACCTTTTAATAAAATTAAGCCAAATCTTTTAATGAAAATACGCCAAATCTTTTAATATGTTGCTTGGAAATTTGCATAAGTCATTTATTTTTACCACTTTTGCTCCAATTTCGCAAATAAGGATAGTTAGCAAGCAAAGTGGATGAACAGAAAATGAATATGCCATCGTTTTTGATGATTCTGACAGCCGGACAATTTGCTTATCGTCGTGATGATGGTGTATATGTGGTTCCTATCGGATGCCTGAAACCATAAGCTTTGCATATTTTTCCCCTCCTCTGATAGATTCCTTGTCCTTTTGTGCTCTATAGGCGTAGATGTTGAACTTTGAACAACGCGATTCTTATAAAATAGAGAGGCAATTAGTAAAAAGTTTCAAATTTATTTTGATATTTCAATAAAAAACTGTATCTTTGCGCAAAATTTGAAACAAAACAATGGACTTACTACCATTTATCTATCGGAAATTACTATTTACACCTGCCGACTTTGCGCAGCAGTTGGGCTCAATGCGCAGTGCGCAAACCCTTCTTGCGCGATACCAACATCAAGGCTATGTGTCTAAAGTACGACGGGGATTATATTGCGCCAATAATATGGCTACCCTCCTGCCGGAAGCAAACAAATACCAAGTGGCATCTGCTATCACCCCCACCTCCTTTGTCGCATATCATGCCGCAATGGAATACCATGGTCTGGCGCATCAGGTGTATTATGACGTAGCCGTTGGGAGCGAACAGACTTTCAACCCGTTCGATTTTGACGGTAATCATTATAATTGCTATCATATGGTGGCAAACGTAGGCCTTGACGTCCCGATTGCAGATGCACATGTACGCGTCACCTCTGTAGAGAGGACTGTCATTGAGTGTGTTGACCGAATTGATTTATGCGGGGGATGGGAAGAATTGGTCAATTGTCTGCGAAGCGTGCAGTATCTGCGAGAAGAGCAGCTAATAACTATATTGCGTCTATATGGCAAGACGGCATTATATAAGAAAGTTGGTTTCTTGTTTGAACAACTCAAACTGCCTGTATCAGACTCTTTTATTGAGACTTGTCGGCAGTATGCCAAAGATAGCGTTACGTATCTCACATCCGATGGCAGTAGCGACACCTTTTATGCTTCTTGGCGACTTTATGCACCTGGCAATTTATTAACCATAAACGATCGGAATATCAATGAACTCGTATAATAAGAATGATATAGCGCAATTAGCAGCACAGACCAATTTCTTACGCGATAATCTGGAGAAAGTTCTGCGCCTCTCTGATGTGTTAAACTTTATCGCACAGAGCCCTAAGCTGAAGGATTGTCTGGTACTCAAAGGCGGGACTGCTATTAACCTGACAGTCTTTGCCATGCCGCGTTTGTCTGTGGACATTGATTTGGATTTTCATAAAGACTGCACACGCGATGAGATGTTGGCATATCGAGCTGAGATAAATGCGGAGATAATGGCTTACATGGCAAGTCGAGGCTACCAACTCAGTCCGGATACTAAAAATCCGCATTCGCTTGATTCTTGGGTATTCTATTATCTCAATGCAGGAGGTAATAGGGATAATATCAAAATTGAGATCAACTATTCCATGCGGCAGCATGTCTTTCCCCCGCAACTGCGAACGATTAAGGTGGACTATCTGCAAACCACAGAAGTCCTGACTCTGGAGCCGGTAGAACTCTTCGGGAGCAAGATAAAAGCTTTAATTGAGCGGCATACCTGTCGGGATTTGTACGATGTGTATAATCTGTTGCATAGCGATTTGTTTCACTCTTTCGACTTGGCTCTGTTGCGAAAAATAGTGGTATTCTATTTGGCTGTTGGGGGGAGTCGCCCTCCACGCAAACAGTATGATTTGGCTCCTATCCGCCAAATCAAATTCGCTCAAGTCCGTGCAACCCTGTTGCCAATGCTCAAGAAAGGAGATCCTTTTGATTTTGAAGTGGCAAAAACAGAAGTTCTTCAATTTTTGGAAAACTTGTTGTACCTGACGGACCGTGAAATTGCGTTTATCGATGCTTTTGTCACAAAAGAATACCGCCTGGAATTGCTGTTTGATGATGCTGAGATTATAAAAAACGTTCGTAACCATCCAATGGCATACTGGAAAATAAAATAACAAAACCATCTCCCCTCTGATAGATTCCTAGCCCTTCTATCCTCTATAGTCGTAAATGTTGAACAAATAAAGGAGGATGATTATGAACATTTATGACAAAATCAGACGGATGGTAGGAAAAGAAACCTATGACGAGAAGATGTACAAACTGCTCAATACGGAGCGGTTTAATCAAGAACGGTACGAAACAACGGACAAAGGCGAGGATATGTCTTTGGTCAAGCAAAGTATATTAGGCTGGTGGAAACCGCGGTTCCTTATGGATCACCGCACCCAATGCGCCTATGAGTTTATGGACGCGGGGGAATATCTGGTAACGGTTACGGACGAAGACATAGACTGGAAAAGTTTAGAGGGACTATCGGGAGAAGTTATCACAAGAGCGCAAAATCATTACGGACATTTCCCGACAATAATATATGGTTTCAAAGGCGGAGTCGCCGAAGTAATGTGGCAGATCAATCCCGATGGTCAATACTATACAGACGATGATGGTTTTGGCATGACCGATGACAAGGAGGTTGCTCTTTATGGGAAGATTGATCGTACCGGCAAAGTAGTAGTTCCGTTTACTTATCGCAAAAACAGATAAAAACAAGTATATTGAACTCATGCACATCCTTTTTATTTGCACCGGCAATGTCTCCCGTTCCGCAGTTGCGGAGTGTATCTTGCAAACGATGGCGGAGCGGGAAGGCAGAAACGACATCTCCGTCGCTTCTGCCGGTGTGCATGATCTGCAAGGTCAGTCTTATGACCCGCAGATGATTGCTACTGCTGCCAAGTACGGCTATCACATGGAGGGACATTCGCAACATATGACATCAGAGATGTTGCAGCAAGCGGATTTCATCTTCGCGATGGAGCATTATCATTACGTGCAAGTCCAGAAGGAACTTCCTTATGCCCAATGGTACAAACTCCACCAGATAACCCAATACTGCTACGGCGATGAGTTCAATATAGAGGATCCGCTCTATGATGACAAAGAATACGATTTCGCCTTTCATCAGATAGAGGATTGCTGTAAAATAATCTTAAATAGGATATAATGGATAGAGAAAAATTAGAAAGATTAAAGCTGTTTTTGTATATTACGCACAAGCGTTCGTTTCATAACGAGCAGGAGATCAAACGTAGTGTATCATGTATATGCTTTCACTGCGAACGTTGGTTTTATAGCAGACAAGTAACCAAGTGGTGCGATAATGAAAATGTCGGTAATCGGACTGCCCTATGTCCTTACTGCGGTGTTGATTCCGTTTTAGGGGATGCTGAAGACGAGATTTATATCTCCCCCGAAGTAAAAAAACTAATGCACATACAGTTTTTTGGCGAGGGACTTGATAATTTAGAAAAAATACCTTATTTAGATGATTAAAAATGATACATTTAAAAGGAAAATATTGCAAAGATTGCACCGTTTTTACGGATAACGTAGAACAAGAGGCATTGTCGATTATCTATCATTTTCTGGATAATCCGATGTTTGACGGTGCTAAGATCCGTATCATGCCGGACGTACATGCCGGTAAAGATATCGTAGTCGGCTTTACCGTTCTGTTTGCCGATCATGTAAATCCGGATCATGTGGGAGGCGATATCGGCTGTTCCGTCTCTACTATCATTACGGACTTGCCTGTTTGTCCGGCGAACTACCCGCAGATAGAAAAGACCATTCGAGAAAATGTAAAATTCGGTATGACTATTCATTCCAGTTCAGTCTATCCGCAAGCGGAATTATATCGTCATCTACAGACGCGGTTGCAGGAAGCGCGGCAACAATGGCCGGAGATGGTAAGCTACATTGATGTGTCAGAACGAGGTATAACAGCCCTGCTGAAACGAATTGAGCAAAGCGAACACATGTTTTACCATAGTATCGGAACGGTTGGCGGAGGAAATCACTTTGTGGAAGTAGGAGTCACACCCGAAGGAAACTACGCTTTTACTGCTCACTGTGGTAGCCGCAACCTGGGGCAGATGGTCTGGAAATACTGGAAACGAATCGCTATGCAGCCGGATAATGCGACTATCGGTTTTTTGACCGGTGAAAACATGAAAGGTTACATCACCGATATGGTGATCGCACAAGCGTACGCTGAATACAACCATATGGTGATTGACCGGTTGGTGATGGACGCTATTTGCTCCGTCAGTGGCGCGCAGGCTAGTATCAAGGAACGCATCTATACCACCCATAACTATATTGATTTTTCCATGAAGATGATGCGTAAGGGCGCTGTGGCTGCACCCGTGGGCAAGAAACTGGTTATTCCTTTCAATATGCGCGACGGACTGATTGTCGCACGAGGTAAAGGCAATGACGAGTGGAACTGCTCCGCTCCGCATGGCGCAGGCAGGTTATTATCTCGCTCTGATGCCAAAGAACTGATTGACTTGGAGGAATACAGGGAATCGATGAAGGGTATCTATTCCACTTCGGTTGGAACAGGTACTATTGATGAAAGTCCGATGGCATATAAAGACACGAAAGAGATACTCGCATTGATTGGTGATACCGTGGATGTGGAGTACTTTATCAAGCCGGTTATCAACATGAAAGCAACCAATTCATATGATTCCAGTGTGGAGGTAGATTTGAATGAAGAAGCGGATTGAGAAATAAATAAAACCTGCTATGAATAATACGTATAATATCATCGGTGACATCCATGCCAGAATGTGCTGGAAGAAACTGGTGCGCGAGGATTGTTTCAATATCTTCGTAGGGGACTATTTTGATCCGTATGAATATATTCCACAGGAAGAGAGAACGGCTAATTTCCAAGAGCTATTGGATTACAAACGCCAACATCCAGAGAATACTGTATTGCTCTATGGAAACCATGATCTTCATTACTTGATTCCTGATGAGCAATATAGTCGCTATGAGCCGCTTTATGCGAATGAATATTGGCGCGCATTCACGCAGGCAGAAACATTCTTTCACGGCATAGCATATCCAATAGAGGATAAAGCTTTAGTCACCCATGCCGGTGTCTCAAAAGAATGGTATGAGAAATATTTCGGACCATACCAATCCGAGCCGCTTGCCGAGGTGGCTCGGAAAATTAATGACCTTTGGCACCAAAACAAACAGGCCTTTGCCTTTGAACCCAATGCTACCGAGTGGAATGATCATATGGGTACTTCACCAACTCATTCTCCAATATGGATTCGTCCTGAAGTTCTTGTGAAACATGATCTCTTTGGCGGAACCGTTAAACAAATCATCGGCCATACGCAAACGGAAGCCGGCATTATGAAAGACCACAATCTTGTCTGTGTGGATTGTCTCGGTTTCCGAGAAAAATCGTATTGCTGCTGATAGATTCACCAGACTTTGACACTCTATAGGGGTAAATTGTATTGTTGGACGATAAGCCTGCGAGCGTATGAGAAAGTTAGACGACATACTTCGAAGCCCTGATTGGAAGCCGGATGTACAATGGGCGCTTAATGTGTACAGCGCATTGTCAATGCACTTGTCACTGCGACATGATGAGGATAAGTATTTCCCCGAGTTAACCCCCTCTCAGGTGGTGTTGGACGATTCCTTTGATGAGAATGGAAAGTTGCACGTTCTGCCTTTAACCGGGGATCTGGAAGACGAATATACAATCTGTTATATGGCTCCGGAAAGGTCAAGCAACCCTGCCAATGCCAGCAGCGATATCTTCTCCGCTACTGCCATATTCTACCGCTTGTTGACCGGTCACGCTCCGTGGCACAGCGTATGTGAACAGGTGAAAAGCCCCCGCCAACGGCAGATTGTGCTCAAGTGGGAGCGGCAAACGAATATGCCGGACATGAGCGGACTGCCGAAGGTATTGCAAGACATGCTGCGTCGCGGAATGGCTCTCAATCCTCAAGACCGTTTCCGCTACGCGATAGATATATATGAGGCAATAGACCTGATGACCAATGATGAGCTCGAAATACAGGCAGCCCCTGAGCCCGCTGCTCGCAGTAAGGTAGAGCCGCAAAAAGTGACCTCTTCCGCCGGAATGCCGGCATCCAACACCACATTCGCTTTCCGAAAAGGCAACGGCAACGGATTCAAAGATATTGCCGGGATGACGGATATCAAGAACATGCTTTCTGACGATGTGCTTTTTGTGCTCCGTAATCGTGAACAAGCCAAGCGGTATCGTCTTGACACGCTTAATGGGCTCCTGTTGTACGGACCTCCGGGATGCGGCAAAACCTATCTCGCTGAGAAGTTTGCGGAAGAGGCCGGTACGAATTTTATCATCGTTAACGCCTCCGATTTAGGCAGCCCCTATATTCATGGCACGCAAGAGAAGATAGCCCAACTTTTCAACCAGGCGAAACAGAATGCCCCGGCGGTGGTATGTCTGGATGAGTTTGATGCCATGGTGCCGGACCGCAGTTCACGCAGCGGAGAGCAAACGGCCAACGAAGTGAATGAGTTCCTGACACATCTCAATAATTGTTCCAAAGACGGCATCTTCGTGATAGCGCTTACGAATCGCCCGGACAAAATCGATCCGGCTGTGCTCAGGAGCGGACGGTTGGATAAGATGGTCTATGTGCCGCTGCCGGATAGTGATACCCGCAAGGAAATCTTCCATATCCATCTGCAAGGCAGACCTTACGAGGCCGACAAATTGGATTGGAACAAACTGTCCGCTATGTCCGATGGATTGGTCAGTAGTGACATCGCACTGGTGGTTAATGAGGCGGCACGCAAAGCGGCCCGCGAAAACAAACTGATAACCGAGGAGATGTTAGAGGATTCGCTTCACCATATATCGCCTTCCGTCAAATCGGATATGGTGAGATATTATAACCGGATGCGCCAACAGATGGAACAGGGTAAGGATGCCAGACCTTTAATAGGTTTTAGATAACCCCAGTATAAACATTAATTTTTTACAACTATGAGTAAGATTTATGACACAATCATCCAAGCTATGGATGAACTGGAGATGCATTATCAGCGTGATGATGAGCATCGTATGGTGGATTTGAGTATTCAAGGTGATGTGGCTGCATTCCCGATACGGCTTGCGGCTATGGAAGAGCAGGAGATATTGTATTGCTTCGCAGTCTTCCCGCTTACTGTTCCCGCAAATAAACGTCAGGCGATCTGTGAACTTATCAACGCTATCAACTATGATGGTATATTAGGGACTCTTACTATGGATCCCGAAGACGGGCAACTTGTCTGCCGAATGGTTAGTTCATTGGACGAAGGAGCCGTTAATCCAACCATTGTCAAAGTGGCATTGAACACCTCCCTCCGTATGCTGGAGGATAATTATCAGGCTATCCTCAAAATATTAGCCGCGTAACCCTATTATGAACACGTAATTTTGTATATCATGTTAACGATTTGTATCTTAATTCTCATTGGATTGTATTTTAAGAAACCTATCGAGAATCTGGTGGAGAAACTCAAAAGTGTTGATTGGATGCAGAAGTTTGCTGCATTGTGGCAGTATATGCTGCCGTATGCCAAGAAAGCCGGACGTGTTGCCGTTAGACCTATCCTTCAATTTTACTATGTAGTAACAGACAGCGACACCTCGACCCTGGACAAGGCGCTTATTTACGGCTGTATAGCTTACGTGGTATTGCCCTATTCCCTTATCCCTCGGGTGGTCTACCGTTTTCTGGGTATCATGGACGAAGCTGCGGCTGTGCTATTCGTCTATTCAAAAATTAAGGGCAAGATCACGCCGGTCATAGAGTCCAAGGTAGAAAGCCTTTTAGATGCCTGGTTCGGGGCTGAATTTGAAGTGATAGCCTAAAAAGCCGCTATGTACCTCCGCAAACTTTCAAAGAACGTAAAGCCCTTATTAAAAATGAGAGTGACAGATATATTTAAAAGATTATGGATATACGCTTTGCTGGCGGCGGTAGGACCGCTCTGTGCCTGTAATCATGATACGGATGCTATAGCTGCCGATGCCATGGCAACCGATACCATGGATTACAAGGAGATGGCGGAACTGTTTCTGAGATGGGCGGAGGAAGACGAACGCACCGTGTTGCTGCAAATCAATACCTATCTCTTTTACAAAATGGATGCACGGTATTACC
>Ga0256405_10004501_pt1 | contig 25939 bp, 21 predicted proteins | sample RumenRJG_02DNA_FD_189096 | JGI IMG/M metagenome (GOLD analysis project Ga0256405, IMG submission 189096) | Bovine rumen microbial communities from Lethbridge, Alberta, Canada - RJG_02 | ecosystem: Host-associated > Mammals > Digestive system > Stomach > Rumen | place: Canada: Alberta... | reverse complement strand
TTGCCTTGAACGAATAATCCTTGAAGACACTCCTTTAAGTCTGAAGACTAGCTCTGCCATGGCAGGCTTAGGAGGGTATAAAACGAGGAGATGAACATGGTCTTCTTCTCCATCAAATTCGATTAAATGAAGCTTCTAGTTGACAACAAACAGTTTCAAAAATGACTTTAAGCTCAGTTAAAATTTGAGCGGTGAAGATTTTTCGACGATATTTGGTCACAAAGACTAGATGAACATGCAGATTAGAAGTAGAATGTCTAGTGTGGTAAACAACAGTTTTCATTGAGATAGCAAAAGATTAAATGGAAGCAGCAGATAATCAGTTCAGATTAGCCTATAAGTTTGAGCTTATGGTAAAACCTGGGCAAGCTCATCTTTTGCGTCTGTTCTGTGGGCACTCAAGATTTTGCTATAACCAGATGTTGTCCATGCTCAGAGACGGGTATGAAGCCTATAAAAAAGTGCTTGAAGAATTAAAGGCACAAGGCAAAAGTGAGACAGAAATCCTTACTTACCAAAAAGAGTATCGGCCTAAACTGAGGAAATTTGACTTAACAGGAGAGAGGCTCCGGCAGCTCAAAGAACAATATTCATTCTTAAACCAGTGTCACTCTCAGGTGCTGCAGCAGAAGGTACAGGATTTACATAGTGCCTATAAAAACTTCTTCGAGCAACCAGCCAATGGATATCCCAGATTCAAAAAGAAGGGGCAGCAGGACTCCATAAGATTTCCTCAGGGATATAAGCTAGATGAAGCTAACAAGAGAATATTCCTCCCTAGGCTAGGTTTCATTAAATACCGTAAAAGCAGAGAGATAATAGGAAAAATCAAAAACGTTACGGTAAGTTTGAGTCATGGCAAATGGTACATGTCCATTCAGACTGAGTTTCCTCTAGTACCTATACTTACCCATGCTAATTTAGAAACTGCAGTAGGCATTGATGTGGGGGTAGTGAGGCTTGCCACCCTCTCAGACGGTCAGTTCTATGCACCCCTCAAAGATTTGGTAAGGCCTATTGCAGATAAGATTGCAGTTTTGCAGCAAAGATTACAACACACCACCAAAGGCTCCTACAGAAACCGAGAGTTAAAGCAGCGTATCAATAAACTGCATGGCAGAGCAGCTAATCTTCGTCATAACTATTTACATCAGATTACAAGCAGCATAGTCAAAGACCACGACTATGTGATTGTAGAGGATTTAAATTTAAAGGGTATGACCAAATCAGCCTCTGGTTCCATGGAAGAGCCTGGCAGCAATGTCAGGGCTAAATCAGGATTGAATCGCTCCATACTTGAGGAAGGTTTAGGAGAGTTGGTAAGGATGCTTGAATATAAGTTAAAACTCAAAGGTGGAATTCTTATCAAAGTTGACCCACGCAATACCTCCAGGACTTGTCTCAGGTGTGGTCATGTGGACAAAGAAAACCGCCAAACTCAGGCCGGCTTTTGTTGTGTTAAATGTGGCTATTCCAACAATGCAGATCTAGTTGGAGCCATCAATATAAAAAGGGCAGGACTTGCCCGGTTCGGGAGTGAGTCTGGTCTTGAACTAGAGCAGCTGTAGTTCCTAAAGAGACTACAGGTGAGTGAACCTCATAGGAGGTCAGCCGCTCCAACCCACCGAAGCAAGCTAAGCAATTAGCCTCTGCAGTTGGGCTCCTCTTGTTTTAGCAGGAGGTGGATGTCAATATTAAATTTTAATGACAGTAACATTAGGGAAGAGGTAATGTCAAGAACAGAGCTGGTTGATATTGTGGATGATGACAATAATATTGTAGCAACCGTGACAAGGGGTAAGATGCGTCAGGAGCATCTGCCGCATCGCGCCTCCTATATTGCAGTTTGTAATTATGCTGGACGTTTTCTAGTGGAGGTGAGGACTCTTGCAAAAGACTATGCGCCCGGACTCTTTGATGCCGTTGTCGGTGGGGTGATGCAGCACGGTGAAAATGAGGTCTTAAGTGCCAAACGTGAGCTTTTTGAAGAGGTCGGCATTGATGCTGATAAGGTCTCTTTTTATGATCTAAAGCCTTATAAAATTATAGGGAAAAGCGGTCGTCGGTTTTTTTATGGCTATTTATATCTTGTGATGTGCGATGTTATAACCAAACGTCAAATGAGCGAGGTTTCAGGAATCATGTGGCTTACCTATGAGGAATTATTAAAACTTGAAGACTCCTGTACCTATGATTCTGTGGTTGCTATAAAGGAGATTGTAAAAAGGGCAAAAACGCAAGGCCTTCTCCCCTTTGTAAAAATCTAAAGCCAGCCTTTTTTTCTAAAGAACAGGTAGGTGATGGTAGCCGATAAAATCATAAGCCCTATGGATAAAGGGTATCCCCACATCCAGTCAAGTTCCGGCATACTCTTAAAGTTCATACCGTAGACCGAGGCTATCCAGGTTGGAGGCATAAAAACTACCGCTGCCACTGAGAAGATCTTGATGATACTGTTCTGCTTCTGGTTGATATAGCCCATGGAGGCTTCCAACTGGAAGTTAATCTTGTTGGATATGAACGAGGTATGAGGCAGAATGGACTCAATATCGGTGAGCACCTCATCAAGAATTCTTGTCTGTCGGTCTTCAATGGAAGTGCCAAAAGTTTTTTTGATAAAACGCAGTGCGCGTCTGGTATCATGCAGAGCCTGCAGGATCTGAGAATTCAACTCCTCCTGATTGATTAGTTCGTTCAGGTTTTCATCCACATGCTGTTCATCGGTTATTTGCTTTGAGGTCTCCTCTAAGGTTGAATAGGCATCCTCAATGAGATCTGATAACTGATCAACCTTTAACTCCTGTAGTTTGACAAGAATATCGAGTGCCCCGCGAATATCCACTTTATTGTGTCGAATGTAGTAGCGCAGCAGTCTTACTATGGAAATATCATCCTCTCTGAAAGATATAAGAAGATTCTTTCTCATGGTAAAGGACATGTTAACGCCATAGGTTTCGTTAGAAATACGCTGTGGGAACAAAGACAGGATGTGTACACCGTCAGGACCTACGCGAAAACGTGAGGATGATTCAATATCATCCATCTCGTCTTCTTCTGGCACATCCTCAACAAACAGGGCTTCAAGCCACTCACGTTCGGCATCATCGGGCTTGTTTACATCAAGCCAGATCACATCTGAAGGCAGTTTTTCCTGTGGTGTAATAGGGACAATAGACAAAATGCCGTTATCATCCAAAAGGCATGCTGAAATCATGTTAATCTCCCAAATATAGTCGTAAGACTATATGTTGAGCACTACGGCTTTAGTTTAATCTTGATCCCTATATTTTTTCATAAATTTATTCTAATTACTAGATTTGACGGTTAATTTTTCTAGGCATGAGTTAATGTTCACGGTCTTTTAAAAGCATTAAACAATTTAGCCTCAAAGTTAAAGGCTATTTCTTCAAATAGGGTTTATGTTAATGTTGTGTAGCCTCAGCAAGATTGCCTAGGGAGATAATCCTGCAGGACTTTTTGGCAAAACCAATACCGATGCCATAGACTTTTTTATAGTGTTTTCCTACGAATTCTGCTGCATAATTCTTTTTTAAGATCTGTGCTGTGGCCTCCTGTGCGGCAGCATAACGTCTATCAAGACTCTCGGCCTTTTTAAGTTCTAAGATGCAGCAGTTTTCGTTTACATAATCATCTAAAACGAGATCTGTAAAACCTTCACCTGATTCTAACTCTTCATGTATCATAAGGTTTCTTGTAGAGGCGGCAAGGCCTATTACTCCAAGCATAAAGCCATGATAGTAGAGTTCACTGCCGTAGTTTCTGACACTTAAAAACTGTAATAACATATCGTTCATAAGTGATGCGGCCTTATCGACATCATTTTCCATGAGTAAATCGACAAGACTTAGGACCTGATTGAGCCACTCTGGATTTTTCCTGCCAAAAAGCAGTTTCTGTTTTGCCTTAAAGCATTCAAAAACTTCACGGTTAGGTATTCTTATCTTGATGTGGTCTTTATATCCTGAATCCTCGCTATAGGTGACATAGCCTGTGTGCAGCATGAGTGTCATGAAGGTATCAAAGTCGATGTTATGACTTAAGTCGGGATAAGTGGTAAATTCACTTAAGGTAATCTCGACACTCTTGCCATCTAAAAGACTCTGCAGTTTCTCAATATTGCCGGCATCATGGGCTTCCATGCTGTTTTTAATATATAGATTGATAGTATCATTGCCACTGGTATTCACCCAGAAGGCCTCAGGCTCAAGGGTATGGTCATTTTTAGCCTCATCACAGTAATTTACAAGACTCCAGGGACAGTAGACATGCTCTTTGCCAAAGCGATAGCCGTCATACCATTCACGGACTTTATCCACCTTGTCGGATAGTCCCGAGTCTTCTAGAAGTTTTTCTGTCTCCTCCTTGGTAAAGCCAAAGAAACCGGTATAGGGGTCTCTGTTCATACCATAGGTAGTAAAGTTGTTGGCATCGGTAAAGATACTCTGATGGGCTATTCTCAAACAGCCTGACACAATGCCCTTGTAAAGCCAGGGCAGATTATCTCTTTTGAAGATATTGCCGCATAGAGTCCTAATGATGTTAAGCATCTTGTTGTAGTAGGGCTCTTCTGCTACTACCGCCTTCTGCAGTGGCACATCATATTCATCAAAGATGACTATCACCTCTTTTTGATACTCTCTATAGAGCATTTCTCCAATTTTAGGTATGGCCCTTACAATAATGGCAATGGCTTCATTTAAATTTTCAGGTTTTTGGAGTTTTTCCTGCATGGTGCGGCAGAAATGGTAGTTATACTGGTAGTTTTCTTTATCTGCATCTGTCTGTTTAGAACTTTCGGCAAGAAACAAAAATTTATCATAGATGCCGCCGATTTTATAAAGAAGTTGACTGACTGCTTTAAAAAAAGAGTCTCCTTCTACAGTTTTAAAGGAGATATATATAATAGGAAACTCTCCCATGATTTTTTCACGCAGTTCTTTAAAGTCGACACCTGCAACCGCAAGGTTTCTGCCGTTATCCAAAAAAAGTTTCTGCTGACGGGATTTGTCTTTTGGATTCTGATAGTTTATTTCACAAAACTCCTTAATCATATCCATGTTAAGAGTCTTGCCAAAGCGGCGGGGACGGATGAAGAGTGGATTCATCACCTCATAAGAACTTAAAAACAGCTCTTTTAAATAGGAGGTCTTATCCACATAATAGGCATTCTTTTCAATAATGGTTCTAAAATTCTCACTGCCCGTAAGAAACAATAAATCCTTTGGCATATTCAGCTCCCTAGATAACCTCTTATTTATTCTAGCATAGAATAACGCTATTGAGGATTTTGAGGCTGTGAATAGTAACAGGCATGATGCTTTTCAATTTTGTTGAAATTCTTCCAGTAGGCACCAAATTCAGGCAGGATATGTTCTTTTAAAAGATTCACCGCTTTATCGATGTTTTTTTCACAGATGGCATCGGCTATATGCTGATGTTCCTGCATCGAACGCTGCATGTGTTCAAGATTGTTACCAAGAAAGTTACGGGTTGTATCCATAATGGCAGCAAGTCTTAAAAAGGCGGTGATAAAATACTGATTGTCACAGAGGGAAACCAGGGATTCATGAAAGATGGAATCCTGCTTTAAATACTCCTCCGCAAGATTCTGTGCTAAGGCTGATTTCATCTTGATAATGATACTTTCAGTTTTGGTGATGAGTTTTTTCTGATTGTGGACAAAGGACAGCCGTAATGCCTCTGACTCCATGACATATCTGAAGTTTAAAAGATTCAGCAGTTCTTTTTTATTCAATGAAAAGACATAGGTTCCGCTTTTGGCTTTTCTGACCACCAAGCCTTCTGCCTGCAGCCTTTTTAGGGCATCACGTATCGGTGCCTTATGGGCATTCAGGTTAAGTTCAAGCGTGCGCTCCGATAGTTTTTCTCCCATCGCAAATTCACCCTTGACAATCATTTCCTTGATGCGGATATAGGTGATATCCTTCTGTAAACTCTCAACCATGTGTCTATCTTTTAAAAGTAAAATTCATCACTGAAATTTTAGCAAATTAGCATTTAGAATTTCTTATCTTACTTCATAACTTTGATCTACGCACAATTTATGAACTTTAATTTTCATTTCCCGTATTTAAAAAGATTTTTGTAATTTTCTTAATTCAGTTAGCAATTTTAATGTTGTCTTCTTTTTTTTGATGGCTTATTTGCTAGAATTCAACGATGATAAGGATGATGTGTGTGTGCCTTTAGTGAGAAGTAAATGTTTGAAATAATTGTTCTGATTTTAGTGGTGATGCTACTGCTCTTAGCCACCTTAGATCTTTTTGTGGGCGTCAGTAACGACGCTGCCAATTTTTTAAATTCGGCCGTCGGAACCAGAATTGCACCGCTGTACCTTATTATGGCGGTGGCCTCCATGGGTGTGCTTTTTGGTGCCACTTTCTCCTCTGGCATGATGGAAGTTGCAAGAAAAGGCATGCTTTTCCCAGAACTTTTTTCCTTTGAAGAGATGATGCTGATCTTTGCCTCAGTCATGATTTCAGATGTCCTCCTGTTGAATCTTTTCAATTCCGCAGGCTTGCCCACCTCTACAACAGTATCGATTATTTTTGAGCTTTTGGGAGCAGCCACATTCTGTTCTTTTTACAAGATTTATAATGCCGATCTACCCTTTGTGGACATTTTCAATTTTATAAAGTTAGACCGTACGGCAACCATTGTTTCAGCCATTCTGCTCTCTGTAGTGCTGGCCTTTTTAAGCGGCATGGTAGTGCAGTTTATTCTAAGGCTTTTCTTTACTTTTAGAGTAAAACTTACCGAAAAGTATCTGGGCGGTATTTTCTGTGGACTGTCTATTTGTGCTATTTCCTATTTTCTTGTGATAAAGGGCGCACGTGGTGCATCCTTTATGAAACCTGAATACATTGCATTTATTGATACTCATTTTAGTTCCATTTTGTGGTCGATATTCGTGGTGTTTGCCGTTTTAGGGCAGGTCATGATCTTCTTTAGGATGAATGTCTTTAAACTGATTATCCTAGCCGGAACCTTTGCCCTGGCCTTTTCTTTTGCCGGTAACGATCTTGTAAACTTTGTGGGTGTGCCTTTGGCTGCTTTGGACAGTTTTCAGTTCTGGATAGCAAATGGTGGCGGGGATCGTTCTTTTCCTATGGCCTTTCTTAATGAAAGCAACGTCACCAGCACTTTCTGGCTTTTTCTTGCGGGCCTAATCATGTGTATTACCCTGTGGAGCAGCAGAAAGGCCCGTCAGGTGGTGCAGACTTCTATTAACCTCTCGGCCTCGACTTCAGGTTCACGCGAACAGTTTGGCGCCTCAACCATCGGCAGAATCATTACCCGTATGGGTCTTGGGGTTTCCCGCACTATTTATCATGCAGTACCGCATAATTCAGTGAATTTTATTCGTCATCGCTATAAACAGCCTACCTTTGTGAAAGGAGAGGAGAGACTGCCTTTTGATTATGTGAGAGCCTCGGTTAACCTGGTGGTGGCTGCCACTCTGATTTCTGTTGCCACTTCCTTAAAACTGCCACTGTCTACCACTTATGTGTGTTTTATGGTGGCTATGGGGTCTTCCTTTGCCGACGGAGCCTGGGATAGAGAAAGTGCCGTATACAGAATCTCCGGTGTGGTGACCGTAATTGCCGGTTGGTTTTTAACCGGTATTTCCGCCTTTACCTTTGCCTGTTTTATTAACTTTATTCTCTGTAATCTTGGTTTTTATGCCGCACTGGTGTTAATCCCTTGTGTTTATGCTCTCATTATTTACACAAACTTTATCCGCAAGTCAAAGTCTGAGACTGCCAACTCGCTTTTGAAGGCCAAGAATGATGTGGAGATTTTAAACACTGTGGCCGTAACCGTACCATCTTATTATGAGAAGGAGATTACCTGCATCAAGACTGCTTTGGATGGTTTTTTTGAGGATAATGAGTTTGGTTTGCGCAAGGTGCGTAACAAAGCCTCCAACATCGCTGAGGCCATCTCCTTTGAGCGCAGCGCCTACTATTCGCTGGCCATGGGGTCGGAGCAGACACTTCTTCCCTTAAAGAAAAATATGGATAAAAACAGTGAGAATACTTCCACTAATGATGCCAAATTCTTCTTCTATTTGGTGTTTTCTAACTTAAGAGAGGCTGCCAAGTCGGTGCATTATGCCATCGATCAGGCTGTAAATCATGTGGCTAACCGCCATACTATTTTCGGTGGAGCCATGAAAGATAGTCTCATCGATCTGGTTAAGCGTATTGACAGAATGCAGGATGATTTGAAGGCGATAGGGGAGGTGCCTAATGCGCTCAATGTTGAGGCAATGGTTAAGCATACTAAGAAATTAAACCGTGATATCGACAAATGTCAGATGGAGCTGGTGTCTATCATCGGACGAGAGCATGTCTCAATGCATTCCTCTGAAATGTATCTTACTTTCCTGCAGTGTATGCGTGATCTGGCCAATCGTTACGTGGCAGTCAGCATGCAGGAACGGGCTCTGGCGGAAATTGTCAAAGGGCAGAGTCATGATCGCGAGGCTAATAGTCAGGCAGAGTCTACCGTGTTAGGAACTGCCTTCAGACAGGATAGAGAAGATATCGGTATCAGTGAGAATGCTACGGAAGATCCTTTGTCGATTGGCTTTTCTGATGAAGGGGATATGATAAATCTGCCTAAATCGCCAGCGGCAACAGAAAAGAAGAATAATTAACTATAATAACTGCATAATCAAATACGTTCTGAGGTTTTTATGTCAGCAAGGATAATTAAGATAGGTAACATTGAGGTCGCTAATGATAAGCCTTTTGTACTTTTTGGGGGCATGAATGTTCTTGAAAGTAAAGATCTGGCTTTAAAGATTTGTGAAAAGTACGTGGAAGTGACCTCCAAATTAGGTATTCCTTATGTGTTTAAGGCCAGTTTTGACAAGGCTAACCGTTCTTCCGTGTTTTCCTATCGTGGACCGGGGCTTGATGAAGGCATGATAATCTTTGAGGAAATCAAAAAGACTTTTGCGGTTCCCATAATTACTGATGTTCATGAGGTCTCTCAGGCCTCGATTGTGGCAGAAGTTGCTGATGTCCTGCAGATACCTGCTTTTTTGGCCAGACAAACCGATCTGGTGGCGGCTATTGCTAAGACCGGCAAGGTCATTAATGTAAAAAAACCGCAGTTTTTATCTCCATCCCAGATGATTAACGTTACCCGTAAAATTGAGGAATGCGGTAATAGAAATATCATGCTTTGTGAACGTGGCAGTAATTTTGGTTACGATAACCTTGTTGTCGATATGCTGGGCTTTGGCGTTATGAAAAAAGTGTGTGGAGATTATCCACTGATTTTTGATGTAACACATTCTCTGCAGTGTCGTGACAGTACTGGTGCCGCTTCAGGTGGCAGACGTTCTCAGGTATGCGAACTTGCGCGTGCAGGGCTGGCTGTAGGTCTTGCTGGATTGTTCCTGGAGTCGCATCCGCATCCTGATGATGCTAAGTGTGATGGTCCCTCAGCGCTGCCTTTAGACAAATTAGAGCCATTTTTAAGACAGTGTAAGGCGATTGATGAGCTTGTCAAAAGTTTTGAAGAACTGGATACCTCAAAATAACGACAGGTCTTGCTTAATATTAAATTGAGAAAAGGACAATCAGTCTGTCCTTTTCAAGGTTGTTCTTTGCTGCCGCAATCTAAACAAAACTGCCTCTTATTATTCGCTCCTGTGTTAGAATACTTATTATTAGGATCGGTGTGTTATGGGAGTGCCTATGCCTCAGGATGTTTTATTCCTTCAAGATAATGAGAATTTTGCAGAAATAATTGAAAAAGGGGTCTATTATGTGGATAAGACCGCTTATTTAAAAGAGCTGTTTTTAACGCGTGCTGTAAAAAATCCCTTCTTTATCCGTCCTCATCGCTTTGGCAAGACTCTTAATATGAGCATGATTAAGGAGTTTTGCAAGTTAAACTATCAAAATCCCTCCGATAAGTCCTATCAGCAAAAACTATTTATTGATAACGGCAGAAACCTTGCGGTTGCGGGTGTCGACTACAAGGAACTGCGTGAGAAAGTCATGGGAGAGTTTCCGGTTATCAGTATTTCCCTTAAAAACGTGGGAGGAGATACTTTCATAGAAGCCTTATCTAAGTTTCTTGATAACATCGGTAGGCTTTATGAGGAGTTTGCTTTTCTTGGCGACAGCACCAGGCTAGATCCTGATGATATAACTCGTTTTAAAGATATTCAGACTTTCTGTATTTCAAATAAAAATAAACTTCATGAGGAACATTTTAAATTTGAAGCCGACTCCATTCTGAAGACCGCCATTCCCGAACTTGGCACTATGCTCTACAAGGAGTATGGCAGACAGGTTATCGTCATTATCGATGATTATGATGTACCGCTGCAAAAGGCAGTAGAAGCCAAAGAGCCTTACTATGATGAGATGCTTAGTATTATAAGTGTCCTAAGCGGTAATACCTTCAAAATGGATACTTTCCCATGGCTTGAAATGGGCATTGTGACGGTGTGTCTGCGCGTGGCCTATCAGAGTTATTTTTCGGATGCCAACAACTTTACCTACTATGACCTAAAGTATGATCCCTATAGCGGCTTCTTTGGCTTTACCGAGGATGAGACGAGAAAACTTATTTCTGACTGCGGTCTTACGGATAAGGAGGAGAAAGTCAGGGCATGGTATGGCGGCTATCGTTTTGAAAAACAACATGTCTTCTGTCCCGGGAGTCTTGTAAATTACTGTGATGAGGCTAAAAGTGACCGTAATATTGAACCTAAGTCCTTCTTTATTGACTCAGGCGGCAGTGACCTTTTAAGTCTTTTTATCAAAAACAGCATGGAGGCTCATGATGCCGGCAATATCAATGAACTGCAGAGTCTTTTAGATGACAGGAATGTCGAGATTTCCTTAAGTGAATTTACCACCTACCCGGACTTAAGTCATAACCTCAGTTTTGATACCTTCATGACGCTCATGCTGCACACCGGCTATGTCACCTATAGCGATGATTCAGGCATTTTACACGATCACAAAATAAGCATACCTAACTGTGAAGCCTTAGAATACTTTAAGGCAAAACAGCAAATAATGTATAGCGAGCATAATCCCTACTGGTTGCAGGAGGCACTAAGTCTTGTAGATTTACTCATGGAGAACAAGATCGAAGAGGCAAGGTCACTTATGAATGATATGTTAAGACAGTTTTTTAGCCTAAGACACTTTGACGATGAACTGTACTACCATGACTTTATGCTCAAAGTTACAGGACTTGCCGCCTCAACAAGAAACCTTGCGATACATGAGGAGTTAGAGTCAGGTGAGGGCTTTACCGACATCGTAATGGAAAATTTAACAACCAAGAGTTGCTGTATCCTAAAACTCAAAAAGGCTGACAGTATTTATGAATGTTATGATGTCGCAGAGGAGGCCACAAGGCAGCTCCAAAACAGGGATTATGCCGCAACATTTATAGAAAAAGGCTACAAGAGAGTCTATGGCATCGGCATAGGTTTTGCCCAAAAGTTCGGTGAGATTGTCTCTTTAGGTAATCTTGCCATACCTTCAGAACAATAATTATTGTTAGTTTGGCTCAACATGACAGTAAACAGTCTCTTTGCCGAAAATATGCTCCCTGTTTAGAAAAAAACAAAGCAGGAAGAAGTGCACTTCATTTGATGTTTTCACATTACTTAATTCGGTTGAAGCCACGCCCCTTTATGGGTCGGGGCAATTGACTAGAGACTGCAGATAGAAACTATGTCCTATACCGGTAAGGCTACGTATGGTTTCCCATAGATTGAAGAAAGTAAGGAGTCATCTTGCTGTTTTCCATTAACTCTCAAAAAAACTGTTACACTTAAACACATCCCCCAAAAAACAGCCCTCTCATGAGGGCCAACAACTAGCAATCGAAGATTATGTTTAATACTTTATGCTAGGCGTATGTATCAATATGCCCGTCTGCACTAGCAGGCGCATGCACCTGAGCATGGGCAGTCACTCTTGAGGCCGCCTGAGCACCCTGAGCCTGAGCGGTCTGGGCACTTTGCGCTGCTCCACCAATCAGTGACAAAGCAATCTGCCCTTGAGCATCCTCAGCCCTCTTCATCATTGCAACCTTCAAAGACTGGTTGCCAAAATTAGTATCAATACTACTCATATTCCATCCCTCCTCTTCATATTATCGGCAGAAAGGTTTTACAACTTTAGCATCTCGCAAAAAAAAAGATGACATCAAGGTCATCCTTTTTGTTTTTTCTATTTTTTAATTTTTACTACAGCATAATTTCAAGAACCTTGGCTATCTGCCCAAGATTCTCCTCAGTCCCAGTGAACTGCAGCGCATGGATCCCGCGACTTAAAGCCACTTCCACATTATTGATGTTATCATCAACAAAAAAGGTCTCTTCAGGAACTAGGTTATATCTTTCAAGAAGAATCAGATAAATCCCCTTCTCCGGTTTCACCATCTTCTCTTCACCTGAGACCACAATCCCCTCTAGATCCTGCAGAAACTTAAAGTTATTAAATGCCCAGGGGAAAGTCTCAGAAGACCAGTTTGTCAGGCCATACATCTTAAACTTACCAGAATTTTTAACTGCATTGAAGACTTTGAGTCCCTCAGGGATCACTCCCTTAATCATTTTCTCCCAGCCTTCACGGTAAAGCATGATTTCCTTTTCAAAATCAGGATTGAGTGCTGCCAATTCCTGCATGCATTCAGCAAAAGTACGACCTCTATCCATCTGTGAATTCCAGGTTGGAGTGATAATATTCTTCATAAAATACTCAAGTTTTTCGTCATTCTTGAAGATATCACGGTAAAAATAGCGAGGATTCCAGTCTAAAAGCACACCACCAAAGTCAAACACCACATTCTTGATTGTCACAGTAAACTCCTTTTGTAAAAAAGTGACTTTCTAGGTATTTTAGGTGTTTTAAGGAGTAAAATTAATACCCCGCCATTCAATTTGCTAACAACTTCAAAATATCTTACGAAAATATTTATAATCAGTCTGACCAGAAAACACTAAACCACAAACTCATATTTGTTGGCTTCGGCATCAATCTTCTAAGCACAAGCAAGTTAGAATCTGATTTTTTGCCAGGACTCCAAACTTTGATAATATTCAGTAAAGGCGGTTTAAGAGCGTTCCTTTCTCATCAAAAAACCAGAGATTTTCCTTTTTGCATACCACATAGATCCTGTTATTCACAGATGGTGGTGCGGTAACACACCAAAAGGAAAAATCCTGGCCCTGCGCTTCTTTTAGCTCAACTAAAAAACCACAATGCAAAGGAGTAACCGCGGTTACCTTCCCTGAAAAAAAGAGCTCTCCCCCATTATCGTGAACTCTCTCCAAAGAATGGTACCAGATGCTCTCATGCTCTCTTGAAACCATAGTTATGTTTTTTACATTCTCAAGAGCACCGTCTTCAAAAAAATCCTGTTCTAAAGCAAAATATTCAGCAGCGCTTGACAGAATTTTATCACCAGAGTCAAAAGGAGTATGCTCAAACATAGTATCTGCTGTAGGATTTATAAGAGCATTGCGCTCTACCTTAGGGGATGAAACCTTTGCCTTGTTTTGTAAGGCGGGATCTAAAACTTCATGGTAAGAAGACAAAGGCCCCGCTGTCGCATCATCCTTTAAGGCACGATTATCCTCAGGATCCGTGCAGGCTCTAAGATTAGAAAAAAGATCCACATAAGACTCAGAGTTTAGGGCCTTACGGCAGGTCATAAATACCTTTGAGTCTTCTACTTTAACTAGATCAAGATGAAGATATGGTCCATTCTTATATAAGGCTTTGGCCATGACAAGATTAGGTTTTATGGAAAAGAGCTCTTGTTTTTTAAAAGGTCCATAGAGGGAAGACACCCTGTTATCAGAAGAAGCACTTGCAGCATGAGAAGTGAGAATTTTGCTTAAAAAACCGATGCTGTCACCTAGATACAAGGCATCCTCAATACACGAAGTGACCACAATGGAACAGGCCTCAGTACTTTTAAGATAATCCCTTAAGATAGCGCGAACTCGAACTTTGAGCGTACCATTTAAAGCAGAAAAAGGCTCATCAAAAAGATACAGTTGCTGCTTCTGGCAGAGCACCCGTGCCAAGGAACACAGCTGTCGCTCTGAAACACTAAGTTCATGAGGTTTTTTCCTAAGATACGGTTTTAGAGAAAATAAGGTCTCAATGGTCGTCACTCTGCTTTGAATCTCGTCTTTATCATAGCCCAGAAGATTAAGACTGTAGCGCAGATTCTCATCAATGCCAAGATGCGGGTAAAGATTAAAAGTCTGAAAAGCATAGCCGATAGCGCGCTGCGGTGCCGCTATTCCTAAAAGATCCTGTCCGCACAGGCTAATTTTTCCATAATTAGCCTCACTAAGACCGGCAATAAGACGCAGCAGCGTGGTTTTACCACTGCCACTCTCCCCTACAAGGCACAGACACTCCCCTTTTTTTAGTGAAAAGCTGACATTCGAGAGTTCAACGCTTTTAAAAAGATTATAAGTTTTGGTAAGGTTACTTATCTCAAGAATATTCACGGACAACACCTAACCCTACCATCTAAGCATGACCGGCATCTTTTTTATCTTCTAAGAAACGCTTTAGCCGCCCTAAATGCGGAACAATAAGATGCACGGTAGGTCCAGTCAGGAGTGCTCCGTAAAGGGTACCCTCGCGTACGCCCTCAACGGCAGTAAAATCAGTAAAGATAAGTGAAAATATACAGGCCGAACTGACCAGAAAAATATCAAAGAAGGTCTTCACAAAACTGAAGGAACGATTGATTAAAGGATGGAAAACCTTGACAAAATATTCACCTGAAAGCATTGCGACATTGGCAACAACCGAAAGTGAAATAGAAAATGACAGCGTAAGCGTGCCTAAAATAACCAGTACCCAGGAAATCATATAGCCGTGTTCTTCAGGAACAATCATACTTAAAAGAAACGTGGCCACATCAATCATATAGGAAAACACTACCACAAATGGAACCTGTACCAGGATATTGAGCCAGTGATTTTTGAAGGAATCGTGACCGATGGCAATAAACATGATCTGCAGAACGATGAGCAAAATGTTAAACATAAGCGTAGTTTCACCGAAGGTATAGTCAGAGTGCAGTGAAAACACGTAATTTGCAGAAGAAACCGGAGTGGTACCAATATCCGCATAAGTTATACAGGCAATGGCACAGGCCTGAAGCATAACCGCAATTAAAAAAAGGAAATAACGCTTACTTAATTCTTTAGGGGACATGACAGCCTCTTTATCAAAAAAACATGCCTTATGACAAAAAATACGCTTATGTGCACACAAATGTCATAGACAAACGGATTAAGCACAAATCCCAAAAAAACAAAAGGCTCAAACCTTATGTCAGAACATGATCATTTAAACCAGATTGTGCTCGTTTAAGTAACGGATAATGCCGTTCATGGTTTTCTCGGAAAGAATATGCTCCACACGACAGGCATCAGACTCAGCCACATCTGAAGGTACACCGGCCACGCTTTTGAAGAAAACAGTAAGATACTGATGACGCTTAAAAATAGATTCAGCCAATTTGCGCCCTTCAGGAGTAAACTCAATATCGCCGGCAATTCCAATCTGAATAAGATCTTTTTCCTTCAATAAGGACAGACCTCTTGAAACACTAGGTTTACTCAATTTGAGTTCATTGGCAATATCCACGGCTCTAACGAGTCCATTGCTTCTGCGTTCTTTAATCACCAGAATAGTTTCAAGATAATTCTCACCGGACTCGGCCAGCTGCCCACTTTTTTTCTGCACTGCCTCAGGGACGGCATCCATCGCTGAAGGTGCGCTCTTTATTTTTTCCATGAAAATAAATCCGTTATCGCATGAAAGGGAATATTCTACAGGTGTCTATGCTGACTGCTCGCATGTGTAGTCCATGAGCAGGCAAATTGCCATATGAAGTCTTAACTCGTACCGCATTTAGGACTTTCATCACGAACTGTGGAGCAACCACAGTGACAGTAAACCTTAGTTCTGTGAAGAACATTCAGTCACTCGACCTGCTTTAGGCCTGATACATCATGTGACTATTTATCAGTTTAAGTGATTAACCTAAACCATCCTGGCAGGTCCTACCCTATGTTAAAGTGTCACACTCTATATCACATTTAACCTAAATTATTATGTGCCTTGTTTTGTGCAAGAGAACAGATACGAAATCCATACCTCGCTACGCTTGCTACTTCATCCCACCCGCGGACGAGCAGGTTTTAAGCAGAGATGACAGTAATATTGATGGTATCCCCCACCAAGGAGAGTTTAACATCACTGTCTTTTAATATTTTACCCTCATTTATAAGGCCATGTTTAATAATATTTTCCAAATCCATGACCGAACCTTCATTTAAAATGGTATGACCGCACTCATCCTTAATGGAGCCTAACTTAGGGGCAAGCACCTGCATGCCTAAGGTACGGTTCTTTTTAATAAGACCAATCTGCTCTAAACGGTTGATAAGACGGTAGACCGTGGCAATACCAAGATCAGGAACATACTCCTTAGCCTCATACCAGAGTTCCTTTGGCGAACTGCATTTGCTAGATGTTAAAATTTCTATAATCTTGCGACGTTGTGTAGTCATCCTCAAACCGTTTTTTTCAAGCAGACGTACGGTTTCGTCACTTAAACCATCGCGTGTAGTACTCTTACGTAAATTCATATTCACTATCCAATAATTTTTTTATTCTTCAGCTTAAATGGAGGTTTTCAAAGAAGATTTCAAGTAAAAAGTAGAGATTATTGTGACGGTAGGCTGCAAAATAGTTAGCAATAGCTATTTTGAGTTGTATAATGCTAATAAAATACCGCGTTAAATTTTAACGCGTGTTTAATGTTCATAAAACTGAGGTTTATAGTGAGGTATAACCATGCTTGCAAAGAGTATTCTGTTGGCTATGATTATTTTGGCGGTCTATGCCTTTTACCGTGGTCTTTTAAAAATTATGGCTATTTTTAAAAACAAGGGCTGCACCTGCGGCAAAACAGGCGGCAGTATCTGTAACTGTCAGGACAAGGAACAAAAGTAAAATGCCATAAACGTCTGACAAAACCGCTATGCTTCTAGGATTTTGTTATTGACATACTTAAAGACTTTTAAAAAAGCCATAGGTAAAGAGCACAAGAAGAATAAACCCTGAAATCTTGATGATTCTGAGTCCTACCTTTCCTTTCTCTTCATCGCCATGCATTTTTAATAATCTGTCATGGCTTAATTTTCTTTTCAAATCATACAGCGAATAGGCGCCTTCAGTCTTATCATCGACTTTCCTGCCCATCACCCCAAAGGTAGCACTGCCTCGCACCATGGAAATCGAAAAACCAATGGAATTGCGCGAAAACTCCTCATCCTCGTAGTCTAATACCACATTTCCACTTAATTTCCTGCAGATTTCAATAAATTTGAGTTTGAGTGCCTTGGAGGTTTTTGCCTCAAGATGCAAAGTCTGCTCACCCTTGTCGATGAGTTCATAGCCCATAGGAATATGCTCTCTGACAATGCCGATTTCTTTTGGCTCAAGATAGAAGATTTCTCCTTCAAGAAAATCCTGTTTATCAAGAGCACGGATATGGCATGGCCCTCCGTCCTCTTCTAAAAAAGCCACCCGCAGCGACTCACGTACCAAAGAAACAGGAAGTGAACTGTCAAGCCCAGTCTCTTCAAAATCCAAGATCCTGCCGTCATCACATTGGATTTTCCCAGCCTTTGCCGCTTTATCGAATAAGGTAATTGTGCCTTCCATATAACCTCAGATCTCTATTTTACATTCTGTCAAAGGTGCCGAAACTTTATTGAGTACAGGTCACCTCGTTTATACATTATTTAAAGATTATCTTAAAAGTTAGGTTATTTGCTGTAATCAAAAGATATACTTGAGACTTTTCTAAGATTATCATCACTGCTTGAGCGGACTCTGCCAAAGGCACGAAGCCGTTGTGTTACCTCGCGCAAATCAAGACTTTTGGCATTTTCGCTGTCATAGTAGTCATTGATTTCTCTTACAGTCAAAGGTGCCTTGTCTAAAAGAAGCCCCGCCCCCACAAGACAGGACGGCACCACGCAGTCAAGATGCTCAGTCTTTTTCATCACCAGTACTCTGTGGACAAGTTGCGGGTGCACTGCAGTTATAAAGATAAACTCATCCTGCTCATTGCAGTCAAGCGTATCAAAAGGATGGGTTTCTTCAAGAGCTAAGGCCTTACCTCCCATACCTGCACTTATTTGCCTCCCATCAAGTCCAAAGAAACAAGAGCCCTTCTCATAATCAAAGGCTAGGGCCATAAGAGCCGCCATATGTGCCAGATCCGCCTCTCCGTCTACGGCTATAAGGCGCCATACACGAGTATCTTCAATAGTTATCTTTAATAAATACTGCATAATTACTGTACCGTACAGGATTGAATAACATCACTCTCAAGACTGTCGTAAGCATCACTACCCTGCTCCTTATGATTTTTCTCAAAAAGCAGAGAAAAATCAATGGCATTGAACGCAATTCCCGTGATGGCACCAGCACTGGCGCTTTTCTTAATACCGTTTCTAAAGATTTCATAGTCAGGTTTTAAGAAGTATGAACGTACCGCGAGCATACTCTTCATCAGCATATAGTTATAGGTATCATATTCCTTATTAGAATAGGCTGCACATGATTCTCCAATAATCTCAAGAGGAGTCAGCTCATCATTATAAAGATCTTTGACAGCGTACACTCCCTTAAGCAGTCTTTTTAAAATGTCATATATAGTATTATAATCCATGCTGGCAGGGACAAAACGCGTATAGTTTTCAAGAAATTTGCCAGTTTGAGTTAACTTGCCATACAAACTGAGATTAAAGAGGATCTCGCGTTCAAGTTCAGTCTTGCCGTGACACAGTTCCTTAATGACGTTGTTACATAGGGCAAAGGCTACACGCCTGTCATCATCGCTGTCCTTATTTTCAGGCTCTTCGCTAAAAAATCCCTCCACCTTCTTCAAACTAGAGCGAAATGAGGTAAAGTAGTTACCAAAGCCAATATCCGGAACCGGCAGATTCTGATAGAGCCGCTTGAAGGAATCAAAATATTTAGTGCCTCCGTTGTTTACAGAACGAAAACGGTATACTAGGGACTTTAAAAAGTTTTCAGGAAAAATCACCCCAGCAGAGTAAAACTCACTTAGAATAATGCAGGCATTGACATTGAAATCCGACAAAGCCTCAAGTTTTTCAATATTCTGCATAAAAGGCAGGGGAATATACTGTCCGGCGTTTTTTAAAGCCCACAGTTCCTTGGCCGCATCTGGAAACAAATACTCCGCAGCATAGCGCAGATAGGTATGTGATAGTTGCGGGTTCTTCTTCTCATAATACTTGTAAAAAACATAATAGGCATAGACATTACCATAACTTAGAGCCCGCCTAGCATATTTCATACCCTTTTCCATGTCATTTTCAATAACAGCCGAGAGGGCTAGATTGATCATGGCGTAAGTACAGCCTTCATCAGCCGCGATACGCCAGTATTCCAAAGCCTGAGACTCTTTCTTCTCATGCATGAGAAAATTACCCATAGAAAAACAGGCCTGAGCATTGCCAAGTTCAGCAAGTTTAGCGAAATTTTCAGAATCGGCATCATCTTTATCCTCATGATAATGACTCATGATGACAATATGCGACATGAGGGAGGCCTCATCATTTTCCGCTACTCCCTTCTTGAGTATTTTGAGCAGTATCTTCTCATAATTGTCACAATTCTTTTTCCCGAGTTTAAAGGTACTCACAACACTCTCTGTATAGACAGGATCCTCTTCAAGCACATCCTCAATATGCAAAAACATGGCATACATGGCTTTTACACGATTTGAGCAATCCTTTTTACTGACAAAATCGAGCATGTACTCAAGAAAACCATTGATAAAATCAGGGGAAACCAACGGTAAATTATCAAGATCAGAGAAGTATTTAAAGGAATTGTAATAAGAAAGCAGATTGTAAAGCGCTACTTCCTCAATATCATAGCCATTCTGTTGTAAGGGAAAATTCAAAAAGGGATGATTGGGGGTTTCTTTAGCACGGATAATAAGCATCATGTTGTTAACCAAAAATGTATAAATATTGGCACAAACCTTAATGGCATTATCTTCCTTTTCAGCATCCACATCGAGGAAAAACAGAAGATATGCCATCGTACAGTAAGGATTACCGACACTCATACCATAGATGTACCACATTTTAGCCTTTTCTCTATCTTGAGGCACATCAATACCATACATAAAGGCATTGGCAATCCGATAGGCTGTATTTGCAGGCATCCCCTGCACCACGGTTTTTGAAATCAGATCAAAATGCTCTGAATGAAGAGACATGACCACATCCGGAAGAAGTAAGCCACGCGTGATTCCATCATAAAGAGGAACGACGGAAAGAATACTGTTTTGGGTTATCGTCATATTCCCAATGGCGCTATAAAATCCATCAAAATAAGAAAGCACATCAAAGGCAATAATATCGCGATTCTTCTTGTCAAGATCCTTATGGTTGACAAGATAACACAAAGAATAAGGAAAATATCCCGGCAAACCTAAGTAACAGCAGCTTTCAATGTTACTCAAATCATTTTCACTCACCTCGAAGCGATTCAGAAGTTCTCTCATATTGTTCTGAAAATGCTTGGGATTAAGAAAAGTCTTCAGTGTTTTCTTCCCCATAAATGGAGCAAGCTTAGTCAAGCACAAATGTTCTAAAACCAGATCTAAAGACTTAAGTGCATCTTTGCCGCCATTTTTGCGCAGAGAGGCAAGATAAAGATAGTAGCAATAATCCTCAAGTTCAGATTCCTCTAGTTTTGCAAGACTAGTTTTTTCATATTCTTTGATTTTTTCATCATAATGACAGTTATCTTCACCACCTTCAACAAATGAAGACTTTAAAATACTACTTTCAAAATTAAGGACGGTGTCTTTTAACAACTTAGGATCCTGAAAATGACTTTTGCGTTTCATACTTATCGCTCATAGATCTAATTCTGAATTTAACATACTGTTACTAACAAAAATAAACACATGATCCTAAGATTAAATGCATTAAAAAAAAGAGTCAACAGAAAAAAGAATCCCTGCTAATTTGACGTTACTATTCACAGCCTTTTTTCTAAACTCAATTCTTCAACTGATCTTCAAGAGTCTAAAATTTCAACCCCTATCTTTAAAATATGTTCAAAAAACACATAACTGATACTTGTACTAGAATACATGTACTAAGTTTTTATATAGGAGTCGTGTATGCCTCAGGATGTTTTGTTTCCCAAAGATGGTGAGAATTTTGCAGAAATAATTGAAAAGGGGGCCTATTATGTGGATAAGACCGCTTATTTAAAAGAGCTGTTTTTAACGCGTGCTGTTAAAAATCCCTTCTTTATCCGTCCTCATCGCTTTGGCAAGACTCTGAATATGAACATGATTAAAGAGTTTTGCAAGTTAAACTATCAAAATCCCTCCGATAAGTCCTATCAGCAGAAACTCTTTATCGATAACGGCAGAAACCTTGCGGTTGCGGGTGTCGACTACAAAGAGCTGCGTGAAAAAATCATGGGAGAGTTTCCAGTTATCAGTATTTCCCTTAAAAACGTGGGAGGAGATACTTTCATAGAAGCCTTATCTAAGTTTCTTGATAACATCGGCAGGCTTTATGAGGAGTTTGCTTTTCTTGGTGACAGCACCAGGCTAGATCCTGATGATATAACACATTTTAAAGATATTCAGACTTTCTGTATTTCAAAGAATAGTAATCTTAATGAGGAGCATTTTAAATTTGAAGCCTCCTGCATTGTGAAGACATCTATTCCCGAACTTGGCACTATGCTCTACAAGGAGTATGGCAGACAGGTTATCGTCATTATCGATGATTATGATGTACCGCTGCAAAAGGCAGTAGAAGCCAAAGAGCCTTACTATGATGAGATGCTTAGTATTATAAGTGTCCTAAGCGGTAATACCTTCAAAATGGATACTTTCCCATGGCTTGAAATGGGCATTGTGACGGTGTGTCTGCGCGTGGCCTATCAGAGTTATTTTTCGGATGCCAACAACTTTACCTACTATGACCTAAAGTATGATCCCTATAGCGGCTTCTTTGGCTTTACCGAGGATGAGACGAGAAAACTTATTTCTGACTGCGGTCTTACGGATAAGGAGGAGAAAGTCAGGGCATGGTATGGCGGCTATCGTTTTGAAAAACAACATGTCTTCTGTCCCGGGAGTCTTGTAAATTACTGTGATGAGGCTAAAAGTGACCGTAATATTGAACCTAAGTCCTTCTTTATTGACTCAGGCGGCAGTGACCTTTTAAGTCTTTTTATCAAAAACAGCATGGAGGCTCATGATGCCGGCAATATCAATGAACTGCAGAGTCTTTTAGATGGCAGGAATGTCGAGATTTCCTTAAGTGAATTTACCACCTATCCCGATTTAAGTCATAACTTCAGTTTTGATACCTTCATGACGCTCATGCTGCATACAGGCTATGTCACCTATAGTGATGATTCAGGAATTTTACACGATCACAAAATAAGAATACCTAACCGTGAAGCCAAAGAATACTTTAAGGCAAAACAGCAAATAATGTATAGCGAGCATAATCCCTACTGGTTGCAGGAGGCACTAAGTCTTGTAGATTTACTCATGGAGAACAAGATCGAAGAGGCAAGGTCACTTATGAACGATATGTTAAGACAGTTTTTAAGCCTAAGACCATTTGATGATGAACTGTACTATCATGGTTTTATGACCAGTGTGCTAGGCCTGTCAAGTGCTAGGCGCGTGATTGACTTTGTGGATGAGACCGTAAGTGGAGAGGGCTATCCTGATGTGATCCTTAAAAAATCGCCAAAGACGGTGGTGATCATGGAGTTTAAAAAAACGCGCTATACGCCTAAAGAACTTAGGGCCGGTGCGGATCTGGCCTTATCCCAGATCCTTGAAAAAAGATATGCTGCCCCCTATATTGACGATGGCTGCCAGGAGGTATATGGCATCGGCATCAGTTTTAGCGGTAAGACCTGTCTTCTGAAAAGTCTTGGTAATCTTGCAAGTTGTAATCATAATTAACATTATTGTCTTTATCCTTCCATGAGTTTATCTATGGGATAGATTAAATTTCGGAGCCTAGAGTGAAAAGAATAGCAATTTATTTTTTCGAGGATCAATCTGGTGTCGTCGATGATTATGTTTATTATTATTTGCAGAATTTGCAACTCGTTGCGGATAAGATTCTGGTTGTGGTAAATGGGGGTATTGAGGAGCAATATTTATCTAAACTTGCAGCGTTAGATCTTGATACGATTTTTACGGAAAAATTCACTGATAAGTTTGATTTTTATAGATTTGGCATCAGTAACTGTAAAAATTTATCCTCATATGATGAGTTAATTCTGAGCGATAATTCTTTTTTTGGACCTTTTTTCCCTTTAGATAAGATCTTTAATGACATGGAGAACAGAAATAATCGGGAAGATTCAGATGTATCGAGGTTTGATTTTTGGGGAATAATTCGCTGTAAACAGGGGATAAAGCGACGCAAAAATCTCCTTAATAGGATTTTTAAGAAACCTCAGGAGCAATTATTGCAACCTTTTTTTGTGGTGCTAAAACAAAGCGTTTTCTGCTCTTCTGCTTTTACTGATTTTTTCAATAACAATGAGAGAACGGGTAACGATTGGCAAAATTTCGATAAATTCGAGATTTTGTTTGAAAAAATGCTAATAAAAAGTGGGTTTAAATGTGGGGCCTATATTAGTGATGACTGTTTTACACTGGCTGATTTTACTGTGTATTCTAGTAATTTTGTCAAAGACTATCATGTGCCTTTTATAAAAACAGCCTCTTTTGCTGGCGATTATAGTGAATTTGTTGGTTTGAGCCGGGGTAATAAGAGCCGAAGACTGCTTGAATATCTTGGAAAAGAACGTTTATATGAACCAGATTTAATCTGGCAGTATCTTTTGAGAACTCAAACTTTAAGTTCTTTAGTCCAGAATTTACAGTATCATTTTGTCCTGTCAAGTAAGTATGTTCACAATCCACATATTGTGGATGATTTAAAATTGCACCATAAAAAATGTGCTCTTATAGTCTATATTTACTATGTGGAATCCGTAAACACCTGTTTTGATTACATTGCAAGTCTTAATAATCTTGCCGATATTTATATTGTGTCTAGCAGGGAAGAGACGCTTGCGGAATGTAAATATCAGTCAGAACTTGCCAATATTACGGTCAAGAACTTTATTTTAAAGCAGAATAAAGGCCGAGATGTGGCTTCATATCTTATAGAATGCCGAGATGTCTTCTTTGAATATGATTATGTCTGTTATTTCCATGACAAACGCTCACCACATCTTAGCAATAAATTCTTTTCTTCAGATTTCTTTGAACACTGCATGGAAAGTATTCTGCCATCTCGAGAATATGCTTTAAATGTTCTCAATATGTTTGAATCTGAACCTAAATTAGGCTTACTGGTGCCTCCTCCTCTAAATTGGGGACAGTTTTACTATACTGAGCATGCCTTAGATGAGAATAATGAAATCTTTATGAAAGAGATCTTAAAGAAACTGCATATTGATTTGCCCTTTGACAGAACTCCCTTGGCTCCATATGGGGATTATTTTTGGTGCAGAACCGTAGCATTAAGAAAACTCTTTGATTTAAACTGGTCTTATGCTGATTTGCCCGATGAACCAATTCCAGCAGAGGGAACCATTTTGCATGCCATTGAAAGAATTCATCCTACGATTGCTCAGGCCTCAGGATATTTTACTTCAAGAGTAAACTCCGAGATGTCAGAAGAGGTTTTTGGGAGCAACAATTATTTTTATCAGAAAAACTTTGCGGAAAGCATGTATCAAATTTCCATCATGCAGAATGTTCCTACCGTTTCATTTAACGGACAGTTACAAAATATGAAGGCAATGTATTTATTTTCAAGATATGCAAGAAAGGTTCATCTTAGGTTTAAGCTTATAAAATATTTTGCTATGAATCTTCTGACGTTATTCTTATTTAGTAAGTTTAGGCACAGACTGTTTGAGATTACTAAAGAATTACGGAACATTAAATAATTATGGAACAGTTTTAAATGTGCTTGCTATAATGGCATATTTATATAAAGCCCGTTATGCATGCCGACGAAATAACTATATAACAGCGTAGATGATGTGCAATTACGTGTTTATGAAGACGTTTATAGAAAAGTATGCCGTAAGAGCATGGCAATGAAACACTAGGAAAGCATTTTTAGTTGTAATATTAGCATTATTGTTTTGAGTATAGTTATGTCTGATTTTTTTAACAAAAATATTGCAGTTTTAATTCCTTGTTACAATGAGGAAAAAACTATTGGTAAGGTTATTACGGACTTCAAGAAAGAATTATCAGAAGCAAAAATTTACGTCTTTGATAATAATTCTATGGATGATACGTATAATATCGCTAAAAATCATGGTGCTATTGTATATAAGGAAACAAAACAGGGAAAAGGAAATGTTGTTCGTTCCATGTTTCGTAAGATAGATGCTGATTGTTATATTCTCGTTGATGGTGATGATACGTATCCTGCAGATAAAGCGAAGGAAATGTGTCACGAAATTTTAACTAATGGTTTTGATATGGTAATAGGTGATCGTTTAAGTTCTACTTATTTCTCCGAAAATAAAAGACCTTTTCATAATTTTGGCAATGTGATTGTGAGATTTATGGTCAATTTTTTCTGGAAAAAAAATGGTTCAATAAATATTCCTGTGGGATCATCTTCTAGATTCATCCATAATCTTTAGAAATAGGTAATCATCATCAGGAATACCAAAATGTCTTCTTCTTAATGTTTTAATCATGTTATTGGTGC
>Ga0256405_10004500_pt1 | contig 25940 bp, 26 predicted proteins | sample RumenRJG_02DNA_FD_189096 | JGI IMG/M metagenome (GOLD analysis project Ga0256405, IMG submission 189096) | Bovine rumen microbial communities from Lethbridge, Alberta, Canada - RJG_02 | ecosystem: Host-associated > Mammals > Digestive system > Stomach > Rumen | place: Canada: Alberta... | reverse complement strand
GTACAAGCAGCTCTTCGGCGAGAGCGAAGGCAAGGACGGCAAGGGTATATTCCCATCTGCTGCTACTTTCTCCACCGATCTGCACTCTCTGGGTCAGTTCATTCAGGACGGTTCCAACCTCATGTTCGAGACCGTTGTGAACATCAAGACCCCCAAGCAGGACTTCTTCATTGAAGAGGATGCTGAGAACAGAGATGGTCTGAACTTCCTTTCAAATCAGAATATGTCCGTTGTTAACCAGAAGGCATTCGAGGGCACTATCCTTGCTCATACCGAGGGCGGCGTTCCCAATCTGGTCATCGACGTTGATAAGATCGACGAGGAGAACCTCGGCGAACTGATCTATTTCTTTGAGAAGGCTTGCGCTATCTCGGGTTATATGCTGGGTGTAAATCCCTTCAACCAGCCCGGTGTTGAGAGCTATAAGAAGAATATGTTCGCACTGCTGGGCAAGCCCGGCTATGAAGATCAGAAGGCTGCACTTGAGGCAAAGCTGGTTTGATCTGAAGAAATTATGCGGCACCGCCGCTTAAAATAAATGCTTTTATAGCAGAATGGAGAGTTATTATGATTAATTTGATTCCGGGAAAAAAGGGTACAGGCAAGACTAAGATACTTGTTGACTCCATTGTTAAGGCTGCAGAAAATGCAACAGGTAATGTTGTATGCATCGAGAGAGGCATGAAGCTTACTTACGATATCCCCCACAGTGTAAGACTTGTTGATGCTGAGGATTACGGCATCACCAGCTTTGAGACCTTCTATGGTTTCGTTGCAGGTCTGCTGGCTGGCAATCACGATATACAGGACATATTTGTTGATGGTATTCTGAAGATAGGCGGCAGAAACTATGATGAGCTGGGCGAGCTTATCGAGAAGGTAGCTGTTCTGGCAAAGGATATCAACATCGTGTTCACAGTATCTGCTGATGTTGAGGAACTGCCTGCACAGGTAAAGGCATTTATCAAGTAATTTGTTAAATTTTATTTGATCCTGCAAAAAAATCAAAAAAACTATTGACAAATCACTGACTTCGGGTTATAATGGAGTTTGTGATGTTTGAGGTGTACTATGAAAATACATCTGAAAGAGCTTTTCGATATCGTGGGTGAGGTCAAAGAGTTTGACTATGAGATCTCTCCCGAACAAGTCGGAGAGTATTCGTCTTATGATTTTACAGCACCGATAGCAGTCAGGGGCATGGTGGAGAACCGCGCTGGCGTTGTTACGCTCAGTTTCAGCGTAGTATTTACTTTGTCACAGGTCTGCGACAGATGTCTTAAAGAGTTTGAGCGTGAGTACAGCTACGATCTCAGCCATATACTTGTCAGACAGCTCCACAGCGGACGCGATGATTATGATGAGTATGTTGTCTGTGAGGATAATGTTCTCGAGCTTGATGAACTGGTCATTTCCGACCTGCTGCTCCAGCTGCCCACCAAGATCCTTTGCAAAGAGGATTGCAAGGGGTTATGCTTCAAATGCGGCAAGGATCTGAATGATGGCGATTGTGATTGCCCGAAAGATCCGTTTTGATCTGACGACTGGTGTTACTATTACCGAAGAGGAGGTGCCAAAATGGCAGTACCAAAGAGAAAAGTATCCAAGGCTAGACGTGACAAGAGACGTTCAGCTGTTTGGAAGCTTGAAGCGCCTGCACTGAGCAGATGCTCCAACTGTGGCGAGCTGACTTCGCCTCACAGAGTGTGCAAGAACTGCGGTTATTACAAGGGCGTTGAGGTCATCAAGAAGGACGCATAAGCCTATTGGTACCTTACAGTCTTAAATAACAATGACTGAACAGGGCAGAGGAAATAAATTTTCCTCTGCCTTTTAGTTTGATGTTGATTTTTTCAGAAAGATATGCTATAATTAATATGATATGCGTTTTGTTATAAAGGAAGGGGAGTGTATTTATGGTTCTGCCTGTAGTAGCGGTGGTCGGAAGACCAAATGTAGGCAAATCCACGCTTTTCAATAAACTTATAGGTCAGCGGCTTTCTATAGTCGAGGACACACCCGGTGTTACCAGAGACCGTATCTACGGTAAATGTGAATGGCTGGGAAGAGAATTCATGCTTGTTGATACCGGCGGTATCGAGCCTGAATCCAATGATATAATTCTTTCTCAGATGAGAAGACAGTCCGAGCTTGCAATAACTTCGGCTAATGTTATCATACTTGTTACCGATATCAAGAGCGGTGTGACTTCTACTGATATGGAAGTCGCACAGATGCTTCTGAAATCAGGCAAGCCTGTTGTCCTTTGCGTAAACAAGGTGGATAATGTGGGTGAACCCCCTATGGAGCTTTATGAGTTCTATAATCTTGGTCTTGGCGAGCCTTTCCCTGTATCATCGGTGCATGGTCATGGTACTGGTGATATGCTTGACGAAGTTCTCAAATATCTGCCTGATGTTACTGAAGAGGAAGACGATGAGGAGACTGTCAAGGTCGCTGTCATCGGTAAGCCGAATGTTGGCAAATCCTCGCTGATAAACCGTATCTGCGGCGAGGAAAGAGTTATCGTTTCAGATATCGCAGGTACCACCCGCGATGCCACCGATACCGATATCGAAAATGAGTTCGGTAAGTTCGTCTTTATCGACACTGCGGGCATCAGACGTAAATCCAAGGTGCTTGAGTCTGTAGAGAAATACTCCGTGCTCAGGGCTTATATGGCTGTTGACAGAGCCGATGTGGCTGTTATCGTCATCGATGCTACTGTCGGATTTACCGAGCAGGACAGCAAGGTGGCAGGCTATGCTCATGAAAAAGGCAAGGCTTGCGTTGTTGCGGTAAATAAGTGGGACGCTCTTGAAAAAGACGGCAAGACAATGAATGAGTTCCGTAAGAAGTTGGAGGGAGATTTCAGCTTCATGAGTTATGTGCCTTTCGTTTTTGTTTCGGCAAAGACAGGTCTGCGTATAGACAAGCTGTTTGAGATGATACGCTATGTCAAGGAAAAGAACTCCATACGTATCGCAACAGGTAAGCTCAACGAAGTTCTGGCATATGCTACTCAGCGTGTTCAGCCACCCTCTGATAAGGGCAGAAGGCTCAAGATATACTACATGACACAGGTATCCACCAACCCGCCCTCTTTCGTATTCTTTGTTAACAGGGCAGAGCTTTTTCACTTCTCCTATCAGCGTTACATTGAAAACCAGATACGCGAGACTTTCTCGCTGGACGGTACGCCCATTGTTTTCAAGATAAGAGAGCGCGACAGGGACGATGTTAAATGACCGACAGGAGTTCGTTATAATATGAATATTTTGGCTATATTATTTACAGTAATATTCTCGTATCTTTTTGGCAGCCTTAACTCGGCTATCATAGTTTGCAGGCTCTGGAAAAAACAGGATATCCGCGATTACGGCAGCAAAAACGCTGGCCTGACCAATGTTCTGCGTGTTTACGGCAAGGGCCCCGCTCTTGCGACGCTGCTTTGTGACCTTGCAAAGGGCGTTATTGCAGTAGTCGTATGCCGTCTGCTTGTACACAAGGTCATGGGTGTTGAATTCTTCGGTGATCCACATTTCATCGGATATCTTGCAGGTCTGTTTGTAATGCTGGGACATTGTTTCCCTGTATTCTACGGATTTCATGGCGGAAAGGGCGTTCTTCTGGCAGCAACAACACTTCTCGCCATTGATCCTCTGACTTGTCTCTGCGCACTTGTAGTATTTGCGGTACTGCTGGCAATTACCAAGTATGTGTCCGTAGGTTCGATATTTGCGTCAATTGCTTATCCGACTTTCACTTTTATTCTGCAGAATTTTGTCTACAAGGATAACTACGCAGTTATCCCGAATACGATCATGGGAGTTCTGATCTGCATACTGATAATCTCACTGCATCACGCAAATATCAAGAGACTTATGAACGGCACCGAGAACAAGTTCGGTCAGAAGAAAAAAGAAGCTTAAATTTTGCATCACTTTTCGGCAAAGATCGCTCACACATTCTGTGATCTTTGCCGTTTTCTGTAATATTCTTTTTACTGACACATGATTTTCACGTGTATGGGATATAATGACGGACATAAACGGAGGGATGTGTTATGTATAAATATTCACATACTAACGAAGACAACAGCATTTCTCTTCACGACAGCCGTGCCGCAAAAATATCCTTTGATTCTGGTGTACTGACCTTTATTTTTAAGGATGGTTTTTATGTTGCCGAAAGAAATGTTAATAACTTCCATAAAAAGTTGTGCTATACAGGCAGATCAGAGGTCGGTTTTAAAACCCTCAGTAAGGATATAGATCAGGATCTGACCGTCTATATTTTTACTGCGACCGACTCCGAAAAAAGGGCTATCAGAGATGAGATATCCTACGCTGAATTCGCACAGATGCTTGATAGCGGCATGGAACTTGAATTTCTGTATGCATACAAGGGCTACCGTTCTTATGTTTATGAATGCTGGCTCTGGTTTGATAAAGAACCTTACCACAAAGAATGTGTTCTTATGATCTCGGCAGATGAAGCTGTATATAAATGGAACGAGCTTTTTGTTGAAGAATAGATATACAAGATATATACTCAAATTCTTAAATAACGGGAGGTATGAAATATGGCAAATATCACAATACTAGGTTCGGGAGGATTCGGACTTTCTCTTGCAATAATGTGCGACAACGCAGGTCATGACGTAACTGTATGGAGCAAATTTCAGGACGAGATAGACACTATAAACAGGACTGGAGAACTCAAAAGCAAACTGCCCGGAGTTCTGATAAACAAGTCAATTAAGCTTACCACGGATATTTCTGCGGCAAAGGGGAAGGATATGGTCATTATCGGCATACCTTCAAACTTTGTCAGAAGCGTTTGCGAAGAAGCCGCACCTTATATCGACAAAGAGACGATCATCGTAAACACCGCGAAAGGGCTTGAAGCTGACAGTCTTAAAACCATGACCCAGGTTGAAAAGGAATGCTTCCCCGAGAATACCATTGCAGTGCTTACAGGTCCTTCTCATGCGGAAGAAGTTGCAAGGGGCATACCAACGACTGTCTGCACAGCCTGCGAAAACAGAGAAGCAGCGTATTTTATTCAGCAGACCCTTTCAAACAATACTTTCCGTGTTTACGTCAACGATGATGTTATGGGCTGTGAGATAGGCGGCTCGCTGAAAAATGTCATAGCGCTGGCTGCTGGCGTATGCGATGGTCTGGGAATGGGTGATAATACCAAAGCAGCCCTCATGACACGCGGTATCCGTGAGATCGAAAGGCTTGGTATAGCTTTGGGTGCAAAGCGAGATACATTTGCGGGACTCAGCGGTATCGGCGATCTTATCGTTACTTGCTGTTCCATGCACAGCCGCAACAGACGTGCAGGCATACTTATCGGTCAGGGCGTTGACCCCACCGAAGCTGTAAGGCAGGTAGGCACAGTTGAGGGTTACACCTGCACCAAGAACGCTTACGCTCTTGCCAAGAAAATGGGTATCGAAATGCCCATCACCGAAGAACTTGCGAAGGTGCTCTTTGAGGGTTCACCTGTGGGAGAAAGCATAAAGAAACTCATGGGCAGACCTTCCAAAAACGAGACCGAGAGCCAGTTCCTTAACTGACGGAGGTGTATCATGCTTAAAAAGTATAATATAAAAACCGATAAAGAGGGACTTTACAATATTACCAGCTATGTAAGGCAGACACTGAACGAATCGGGAGTTGAAAGCGGTATCGCTGTGATTTTCTGTCCCCATACAACTGCGGCTATCACCATAAACGAGAATGCCGATCCCGATGTGCAGACCGATCTGCTTTTCGCTCTGGATAAGACATATCCCGACAGACCTCAGTTCAGGCACATGGAAGGAAATTCAGCGGCACACCTCAAATCAAGCTGTGTAGGCGCTTCTGAAACTGTAATAATCGAAGATGGCACTCTTTTGCTGGGTACGTGGCAGGGTATTTACTTTGCTGAATTTGACGGACCCAGAACAAGAAGCTTTTATGTAAAGATCGTCAAGGGATAAGACTTGATATGTATTTGATTGATAAATAATAGATCACTGCGGAGAAACGCGAAATTTCTCCGCAGTTTTTTCTAAGAAATTTGTGAAAACCCTTTACAAGAGACGAAAAATATAGTATAATTTTATTGTGAGTGATTGCGCAGGTTTGCGTAAATGTTTTTTAAGGAGTGTTATTTATGGGAGCTAAATATAAGCGTATCCTCCTCAAGCTGAGCGGCGAGGCTCTTGCGGGAGATAAGAAGATGGGTCTTGATTACGATATAATCAATTCCTTTGGCAAGAGCATAAAGAAAGTCGTTGATGCAGGCGTTGAGGTCGGCATAGTTGTGGGCGGAGGAAATTTCTGGAGAGGACGTTCCAGTGGTGCTATGGACAGAACAAGAGCAGACCATATCGGTATGCTTGCCACTGCTATGAATGCCCTTGCAGTTGCTGACGGTCTTGAGAACTGCGGCATGGAAGTCAGAGTTCAGACCGCTATTTCTATGCCTCAGGTAGCTGAGCCTTATATCAGGAACAAGGCTATGCGTCACTTTGAAAAGGGCAGAGTTTGTATATTCGGCTGTGGAACAGGTAACCCCTTCTTCTCGACCGATACCGCTGCTGCACTGAGAGCTGCCGAGATAGAAGCTGATATATTCTTAAAGGCTACCATGGTAGACGGCGTTTACGATAAGGATCCCCATAAGTATGATGATGCTGTCAAGTATGATACACTGACATTCAGCGAAGTGCTTGAAAAGGGACTTCAGGTAATGGATTCCACCGCAGCTGCACTTTGCAAGGATAATAACATTCCCGTACTGGTCTTTGATCTCGCAAGACCCGATAATATCTTTGATGCCTGCATGGGCGAAAATGTAGGCACACTGGTATCAGCTGAATAATAAAAGAAAGGAAGATATGTTATGCAGGAAATAAAAAATAAAGCTAAGGAAAAAATGGAGAAGTCGGTAAACGTTATGCTTTCCGATTTTGCTGCTATAAGAGCGGGCAGAGCTAACCCCGCAGTTCTCGATAAGGTAAAGGTAGACTACTACGGTTCTCCCACACCTGTAAACCAGATGGCTGCTGTATCTGTTGCCGAGGCAAGAATACTGGTCATCACTCCCTGGGACAAGAGCACTCTGAAGTCTATTGAGAAGGCTATTCAGGCTTCCGATATCGGTATCAATCCCCAGAATGACGGTCAGACTATCAGACTGATATTCCCTCAGCTGACAGAAGACAGACGTAAGGAGATCGTTAAGGATGTCAAGAAGGGCGGCGAGGATACCAAGGTAGCTGTACGTTCCATCAGACGTGATGCTATCGAAAAGATCAAGGCTAAGAAGAAGAACAACGAGATCACCGAGGACGAGCAGAAGGACGGCGAGGAAGCTATCCAGAAGATCACCGATAAGTTCATCAAGGAGATCGATGGTCACGTAGCCGAGAAGGAAAAAGAGATCCTCTCTATTTAAGGTGACGAATGGCTAGGAAAATAAGCTGTTTAGGTGATAATATAATACCTCCCGCACACGTTGGCGTTATAATGGACGGTAACGGCAGATGGGCTAAAAAACGCGGCCTGCCAAGAAAGTTCGGACACCGTGAAGGTGCAAAGAATTTCCGTTCAATAACCAAGCACGCTAAGGCGGTAGGTATAGATTATATCACGTTCTATGCGTTCTCTACGGAGAACTGGAAGCGTCCCAAAGATGAAGTGGACGCTATAATGGATCTTTTTGAAAAATACCTTGATGAGGTCGAGGACTTCATCGAGGAGAATATCCGTATAAGATTTATTGGTGACAGGTCGCAGCTGAAGCCCTCGCTTCAGGCTAAAATGCGTCATACCGAGGAGACCTCCAAGGATTTTGATGCTATGACACTGGTGCTTGCCATAAACTACGGCGGCAGGGACGAGATATGCCACAGTGTTAAAACTCTTGCCGAGCAGGTAAAGCGCGGTGAGCTGGATCCTCAGGATATCACCGAGGATATGATAGAACGTAACCTTTATACAGAAGAGATCCCACCGCTTGATCTTGTTATAAGACCCAGCGGCGAGCAAAGGCTGTCCAACTTTATGATATGGCAGGCGGCTTATGCTGAATTCTACTATACAAATATCCTCTGGCCCGATTTCAAAAATGCTGATTTCGACAGAGCGATACTTGATTATTGCGAAAGAAACAGAAGATTCGGAGGAATTTAAACTAATGTCCACACGAATAATCTCCGCTGCGGTGGCGCTGGTAGCAGCCATCGTCCTCGTAGCATTCCATTCAACTATATTGATAAACCTTGCAGTCGGTGCACTGTCAGTAATGGCTGTTTATGAGGTGTTCAAGGCGGTCGGCTTCGATAAATACAAGCACCAGCATATCGCCTGCATGGCTTTTGCAGGTGTCGATGCGTTAGTCCCGTTTTTCCTTTATAGGCTGAATACCTTGTATTTTTTCAGTTATAAGCTATATCTTGGTATTTTTGTTCTGACAATGTGCATACTGTATCTTAGGGATCATAAGACCCTCAAGTATACTGAGTTCTTCGGAATGCTTGGTTCTACAGTACTGATAAGCTATGCTTTTGGTACATTGATAAAGCTGGCGCAAGACGATTCTATTGCTTTCAGTGTTGCGACTGAAGCAAGGGGAAAAGCACAGGTCTACCTGATAGTTATATCACTTGCGGCGGCTTGGCTTGCAGACAGCGGCGCGTATTTCGTCGGAACTTTCTTCAACAAGACAGGCAGGGAAGTACATCACCCGTGGCCTGAGATAAGCCCTAACAAGACCCTTGAAGGACTTGTGGGCGGCGTTATCACCAATGGTCTGATACTGGTCATAACAAGCCTTGTGTTCGATCTGGTAAACCCTGCTTTCAAGGTACGCTATATCATGGTGTTCCTTGCAGGAATGGCAGCTGCCCTTATCGGTCTTGTGGGCGACCTTACGGCGTCTATGATCAAGCGTCAGACAGGTATAAAGGACTACGGAAAGATAATGCCCGGGCACGGCGGCGTTATGGACAGGTTCGACAGTGCTTTGCTGGTAGTACCTTTTATATACTACCTTGCATCACAGGGACTGCTTATCGTAGGTACAAATATATAACGCTCAAGGGGCAGGTCTGAAAGGCTTACCCCTTTTGAACGTTTTTTACAGAGGTCTTTTTTATGAAAACTATCAGTATTTTAGGTTCTACAGGATCTATAGGCACACAGGCATTGGAAGTTTGTGAGGAGCATAACATAAAGGTAAAAGCTCTGGCGGCACATTCAAATGCAAAGCTGCTGGCAGAACAGGTCGTTAAATTCGGTGCGGAGTATGCTTGTATTTTTGATGAAAGCAAGCTTGATGAACTGAAAAGCTGTCTGGCAGGTAGAAATGTCACTCTGCTGACGGGCATGGAAGGTCTGAAAACTATCGCATCACTTGATGGCGTTGATATCATGCTTAATTCCGTAGTTGGTATGGTAGGGCTTGTACCTACTCTTACAGCCATCGAACATGGTACCGATATCGCTCTGGCGAACAAGGAGACTCTTGTTGCGGGCGGTAAGCTGGTAATTAATGCCGCTAAGGAAAAAGGCGTTAATATATATCCTGTGGACAGTGAACATTCTGCTATATTTCAGGCAACTCAAGGCAATAGCATGAACCGTGTCAAGGGAATTATACTTACAGCTTCAGGAGGACCTTTCTTCGGAAAGACCATCGATGATCTTCGTGATGTTACAGTTGAACAGGCGCTAAATCACCCTAACTGGTCTATGGGCAGTAAGATAACCATAGACTCCGCTACCCTAATGAACAAAGGTCTTGAATTTATCGAGGCTATGTGGTTGTTTGATCTTCGACCCGAGCAGATAGAGATTGTGGTACACCGCGAGAGCGTTATCCATTCAGCGGTGGAGTTTGAGGATAATTCCGTTATCGCACAGCTGGGTGTCCCTGATATGAAGATACCGATACAGTACGCTCTGCTTTACCCGAACAGGGTACACTGCGATGTAAAGCATCTGTCCTTGACTGATTACGGCAAGCTGACATTTTCAAAGCCCGATTACGAAACTTTCAAATGCCTTACTGCCTGCATTAAAGCGGTAACTGATGGCGGGATACTTCCTGCCGCTGTCAACGGTGCAAACGAACAGGCTGTTGCGGCTTTTCTGTCCGGAAAGATAAGCTTCCTCGGCATAGGCGAACTGGTTGAGGAAGTACTTAATAACACGCAGAATAAAGAGATACACAATGTCGATGATATCCTTGAAGCCGACAGGGCAGCAAGGAAATACGTGGCAAAAAGAATATTAGAAAGGCGATTTTAATGAGCATAATCATTGCAGTAATAATTTTCAGTCTTATTATAACTATCCATGAATTCGGACACTTCATCGCCGCAAAATCAAACGGCGTAAAAGTAAACGAATTCGCTATCGGCATGGGACCCGCCATATTCAAAAAGAAGAAAGGTGAGACCCTTTACGCCATTAGGATATTCCCGATAGGCGGATACTGCGCCATGGAGGGCGAAAACACCGATAGTGCCGACGGCAGAGCATTCTGCCAGAAAGCTGTCTGGAGACGTATGATAATCGTAGTTGCGGGTGTATGCATGAACATGATACTTGGTCTGATACTTCTGATGGTACAGGCGGGTATGAGCGACGCCATCGTTACAACGACGGTTTCAAAGTTTGAAGAAAAGGCAGTCAGCCAACAGACAGGACTTAAAGTTGACGACAAGATAATCGCCATTAACGGTATGAGGATATTTACCTCGACTGATATGTCCTACAAATTCAGCACCGACGAGGACGGTATTTACGACATGGTCGTCGTGAGAAACGGCGAGCGTGTCAGCCTGAAAGATGTCAAGCTTGCTACATCTGTTAACGAAGAAGGACAGATGAGAATCCACTACGATTTCTGGGTAAAGCCCCAAAAAGTTACTGCAGGTTCTGTGGTTACTCAGGCTTTCAAACAGACAGCTACCGATGCAAGGCTGATCTATATATCTATTGCTGATATCATAAGAGGAAAGTACTCGCTGAAAGATATGAGCGGTCCTGTTGGTATCGTTGATTCTATCGGCGATGTTATAGACAGCGAGCGCGATGAGGAAACAGGAAAGATCGATTGGAAAAGTCTGATAGATTCCATTCTCTATATATCCTCGTTCATCACCATAAATGTGGGTGTGTTCAATCTTCTGCCTCTGCCTGCACTTGATGGCGGAAGATTTATTTTCCTGATACTGGAAGCTATCCGCAGAAAGCCTGTCCCTCCCGAAAAGGAAGGTCTGGTGCATACCGTTGGTCTTGCGGCAATGCTTCTTCTGATGGTGGTCATAACGGTCAGTGATATAACAAAACTGGTTTGATATGAAAGATGTTAACAAACTGAAAGGCGGTATCTACGGTCTGCTTGTGGGGGATGCTCTGGGTGTTCCCTATGAATTTCATCCCGCTGAGGATATACCGCCAGCCGCAAAGATAGATATGCAGCCTCCCGCAGGATTTGCAAGAGCACATATTGGTGTTGAACCTGCCACATGGTCTGATGACGGAGCTCAGGCGCTTTGTCTGCTTGACAGCCTTGTTGAGGTCGGTAATTTCGACCTGAAAAACTTTTCCGATAAAGTTCTTGCATGGTATGATGAGGGTCTGTGGGCAGTTGATGGAAATGTGTTCGATGTTGGCGTACAGACGAGTATGGCACTTGATGCATACAGGAACGGACTTTCACCCGAAAAATGTGGTCTTATAAGACCTGATGGCAAGGGTAACGGCGCTCTTATGAGAGTTCTCCCGCTTGCGCTTTGGCATGAGGGTACTGATGAACAGCTTGTTAAGGACGCTCATATTCAGTGTCTTATAACTCATGGCAATATCACAAACCTTGTTTGCTGTGGCTTGTATGTTCTTATAGCAAGGTTTTTGCTTGGTGGTCATTCTTTCGATGATGCGCTGTCTTATGCAGTGGCTGAACTCAGGCGTATATATTCGTCTATGCCCGAGTATCTTGAAGAGTTTGAATTCAGGCTTTATCCCGATGAACCTGATATATGGCACGGTAACGGCGGCGGTTACGTTGTTGATTCGCTGAGAAGCGCAGTTATGATAATGAAAAGAGCATCGAGCTATGAGGATGCAGTAAAACAGGCTGTAGCATTAGGTGATGATACCGATACAACTGCCTGCATCACAGGCGGTCTTGCGGGGATAGTATTCAGCTATAACGGTATTCCGATAAAATGGCGTGATGAACTTCGCGGCAGAGAACAGGTGGACGAACTCCTGTCTAAATGGTTAAAATAAAGGGGATTATTATATGAGAAACGTTACTCCCGTCAAGGTTGGAAACCTTACGCTCGACGGCAAGCATATTTACATACAATCAATGCTGAATGTGCCTTCGACTGATATCGAGGGTTCTGTGGCACAGGCTGTAAGCCTTGAAAAAGCAGGCTGTGAGATAGTCCGTGCGGCTATCCCGAATATGGAGGCTGTTGCCCTTATCCCTGCCATAAAGGAAAAGATAAATATCCCCATTGTGGCGGATATTCACTTTGACTATAAACTTGCTTTAGCGGCGGCTGATGCGGGTATCGACAAGATACGCATAAATCCCGGTAATATCGGCGATATGGAAAAAGTCAGGGCAGTTGTGAAAAAATGTACTGAAAAGCATATCCCGATAAGGATAGGTGTAAACGGCGGTTCTCTTGAAAAGGAGCTGCTTGCCAAATACGGTTCGCCATGCGCTGATGCCCTGGTCGAAAGCGCTATGGGTCACGTTAGGATACTAGAACAGTGCGATTTCGGTGATATCGTCATCTCACTGAAATCCTCGAACGTTAATATAATGGTGGAAGCTTACAGGAAACTTTCGCAGCTTTGCAGTTATCCTCTGCATCTCGGAGTTACCGAAGCGGGCACAGAACGCATGGGCATAATAAAATCTTCAATTGGCATAGGTTCACTTCTTGTTGACGGGATAGGCGAAACTATAAGAGTTTCGCTAACAGATTCTCCCGAAAAGGAGATATATGCCGCTAAGGATATCCTCAAGGCCATAGGCAGAGGGAGCGGCGTTCAGATAGTTTCATGCCCTACCTGCGGAAGAACAAGGATAGATCTCATAGGTCTTGCCAAGCAGGTGGAAGAACTTACCAAGGATATCCACAAGGATATTAAAGTCGCAGTTATGGGCTGCGTAGTCAACGGCATAGGTGAAGCCGGGGAAGCTGATATAGGCATCGCGGGCGGTGACGGTAAGGCTGTCATTTTTGCTCATGGCGAAAAGCTGTTTACAGTATCCGAGGACAAGGCTTTGCAGGCGTTGATGGACGAAATAGAGAAGTTATAAGATAGGACGGTTTTCAAATGGCTACACATACGATCGGTGAATATTTTGATGAATATAAAGATTCCATATCCGCAGACATAGCCGGGGGCAAGATACTCAGGCTCGTGTTTACGGAGGATATGAATGATCTGGAATGCGTTGCATCATTTGAAGATACTATCACCTTCGATTCGGTATCACAGTTTGAGCAGCGCATGAGAAATGCACTGAACTGCGGGTTCTCTCTTCATCCCAGATTTACCCCTGATAAGCTCACAGCTGAATATTTCGGTGAACTTTGCAAGTTCATGAAGAGCCGTTTTCCTTTTGTGAACGGCTTTCTTGATGATGCCGAGTCTACTTTTGACGGAAAGACCTTTACTGTTACATTAAAGCACGGCGGTTTTGAGCTTATGAAAAAAGCGGGGATATACACCGTATTTTCAAGGCTCGTCACAGAACTTTTCTCGGCCCCTGCCGAGATTTCTTTTGAGGGTGTGCTTACCAATGATATGGAGCAGTACGAACAGGCGCAGAGAGAGTTCTTTGAATCCATGCCCATGCCCGATATCAAGGCATACGAAGAAAAAGCCGCTGCAGCAAAGGCTAATCCCGGCAGCGGAGAATCAGCAGCAACAGAGTTCAGAACTGTCGATGTTGATTTCACAAGCCTGCATCTTCTTGGCGAGGGTGCTACCGTGCTCAAAGGTGGTCCCATACAGTCCGAAAGCCGTGTTTACAGTATGGCAAGTCTGCCCAACGATTCTGCTTCACTTGAACATTTCAACGATGTGGTAACTGTCTGGGGTGACATATTCCAGATCGAGACCAAGGAAACCAAAAACGGCAGCCTTATCGCTACCGTTTATTTCACTGATTATGAGTCCTCCTGTATGATGAAGATGATAGGTTCTTCCAAAAAGGGCAAGTTCATTAAGCTTACAAGAGATACCCTCGAAGCAATGATGGGTAAGATGAAAAAGGGTTCTACCATCATCGCCCGCGGCAAGATAGAAGAGGACGATTTTGACCATAATATATACTTCATGGCTGAAGATATCATGCTGGTCGGACGTGAAAAGGAAAAGGACACCGCTGAGAAAAAGCGTGTGGAACTCCACTGCCATACAAATATGTCCATGATGGACGCACTTGCTGCGCCCGAAAAACTTGTTGCCAAGGCAGCAGGCTGGGGGCACAGGGCTCTTGCCATAACAGACCACGGCGTTGTACAGGGATTCCCTGCGGCAGGTACGAAGTGTTCTGATGTTCGCAAGGGCGGACAGGAATTTAAGATACTCTACGGTGTAGAGGCCTACGAGGTCAATAACGATGCAAGGATATTCGCAGGTGTTGACAGGCGCGAACTCACTGATGAGATAATATGTTTCGACCTTGAAACAACAGGTACAAATGCTAAGGAAGATAAGATAATCGAGATAGGTGCAGTCAAGCTCCGAGGTCTTGAGATAGTTGATAAGTTCGATATGCTCGTTGACCCCGAGATGCCCCTTACCGAGTTCATATCAAACCTCACCAATATCACCGATGATATGCTCAAAGGTCAGGCTGATATAAGGACAGCAATAGATGCGTTTATTGCTTTCTGCGGAGATTCTCCCTGTCTTGTGGCGCACAATGCCCCCTTTGATACGGGCTTTATCAGGAATACCTGCGAAAGGCTCGGTATAAATTTCAAGTTTTCCAGCATTGATACCGTGCCAATGTCTCAGCTTATGCTCCCTCAGCTTGAAAGGCACAAGCTTAACTACGTAGCCGAGCATTTCGGTTACGGAGACTTTCAGCATCACCGCGGCTGTGACGATGCCGAGGTGCTTGGACATATATTCATTGAACTTTCCAAAATGCTGATAGCGCAGTATCCTCTGGTGCTGATAACCGTTGATATGCTTAACGGTCTTCTGGGTGAGCTTGACAGCGTTACCGAAACAAAGGACGTCTTCCATCAGATAATACTTGTAAGGAACAATATCGGTCTGAAAAATCTTTATAAGCTTATATCGGACTCCAACCTCAAATACTTCAAGCGCCGCCCCCGTATACCCAAAAGCGAACTGACAAAGCTTCGCGAGGGTCTTATAGTCGGCAGTGCCTGCGAGAGGGGAGAGGTCATTCAGGCTTACCTTGAAAACAAACCTTACGAATACATAAAGCAGATAGCCGCTTTTTATGACTATCTGGAGATACAGCCCGACGGCAACAATATGTTCATGCTGACAGCTGAAAAGCCTCCCTATGACAGGATAAAGACTGTCGAGGACGTTAAGGATATTAACCGCTTCATAGTGAAGCTTGGCGAAGATCTGGGCATACCCGTATGCGCTACCGGCGACGTTCATTTCCTTAATAAAGAGGACGCAAAGTTCAGGGCGATAATACAGGCTTCAATGGGCTTTTCTGACTGTGATAATCAGGCACCGCTGTATCTGAAATCCACAACACAGATGCTTGATGAGCTTTCATATCTCGGTGAAGATAAGGCTTATGAAGTAGTTGTAACAAACACAAATAACGTGGCAGACATGATAGATGCTGATCTTCAGGCTTTCCCTGTGGGTACCTACACACCTTTTATCGAAGGTGCTGTGTATGAACTCCAGATAATCTGCTGGCGAAAAGCTTGTGAGCTTTACGGTGACTGCGACCCCATGTCAATAGAAGTTCCCGAGGGTGAGGACGTTGACGTTTCCGCATATTTCGAGGAACACGTTCATCCGCTTGTGTTCAAGCGTCTTAAACGTGAACTGGACTCTATTATCAAACACGGTTTCTCGGTGCTGTACATGATATCTCAGAAACTGGTTGCTTATTCCAACGAATGCGGCTATCAGGTAGGTTCACGTGGTTCCGTTGGTTCCTCTTTCGTTGCTTCAATGTCGGGTATATCGGAGGTTAATCCTCTTGAACCACATTACATCTGCCGCAAGTGCCATTATTCCGAATTCTTTGAAAACGGTGAATATGGCTCGGGCTTCGACCTGCCCCCGAAGGACTGCCCTAACTGCGGCATACCTATGCACCGTGACGGCCATAAGATACCCTTTGAAACGTTTCTTGGTTTCGACGGTGATAAAGCGCCTGATATCGACCTTAACTTTTCGGGTGACTGTCAGGGTAAGGTACATAAGTATACCGAAGAACTCTTCGGTCAGGATCACGTGTTCAAGGCAGGAACTATCGGTACTGTTGCGGATAAGACCGCTTACGGTTACGTGCGAAAGTACCTCGATGAACGCGGCAAGACCGCTAATGCTGCCGAGATACAGCGACTGGTCAACGGCTGTGTCGATGTTAAGAGAACAACTTCTCAGCATCCCGGAGGAATGGTCGTTATCCCGGGTGATTACGAAGTTTACGACTTCACACCCGTTCAGCACCCCGCTGATAAGGTGGATTCCGATATGGTCACCACCCACTTCGACTTCCATTCGCTTCACGATACCATACTGAAGCTTGACGAACTCGGTCACGATGTTCCTACCATGTATAAGTACCTTGAAGATTTCACCCATATGAACATCAATGACTGCCCCATGTCGGACCCCGCTGTATATTCGCTGTTCACATCGCCCGATTCACTGGGCGTTACCGCGGAAGATATCAAGTGCGAAACAGGTACTCTCGGCATACCCGAGATGGGTACACCTTTCGTAAGAGGAATGCTGCTTGAATCAAAGCCCAAGAACTTCTCAGACCTTTTGCAGATATCGGGACTATCCCACGGTACGGACGTTTGGCTGGGCAACGCTCAGGAACTCATCAAAAATGGCACCTGCGATATATCCAACGTTATCGGTACCCGTGACAGTATCATGGTTTATCTGCTGGAACATCACCTTGAACCAAAGCTTGCTTTCAAGATTATGGAGATAACCCGTAAGGGTAAAGCACCAAAACTTCTGACAGAAGAGATGAAGCAGGATATGAGAGCCCACGATGTTCCCGAGTGGTATATCGATAGCTGTCTGAAGATCAAGTATATGTTCCCGAAAGCCCATGCGGCGGCATACGTTACAGCCGCCATAAGACTTTGCTGGTTCAAGGTACACGAACCTCTGGCTTTCTACGCTACATACTTTACTGTCCGCGGTGAGGACTTTGACGCGGAAACGACCCTAAAAGGTATATACATGGTGCGCGACAAGATCGACAGGCTCAATAATATGTCAAAGGACGAACGCTCGGGCAAGGACAGCGGCGTGCTAGATATGCTGATGCTCACCAACGAGATGATGTCCCGTGGATACGAATTTCTGCCCATAGATATCAACAAGTCTCATGCATACATCTATGAGATAGAGAACGGCAAGATAAGACTTCCATTCGTTGCCATAAACGGCGTAGGTCTTAACGCGGCGCTTGCTATTTACGAAAAGGCAAAGAAGAACGACTTCATTTCCATAGAGGAATTCCAGATGAACAGCGGTATTTCCAAGACAGTCATTGAAGCACTTGAAAACATCGGTGCATTCGGTGATCTGCCGAAGTCCAGTCAGATTTCTCTTTTCAATTTTTAAAAGTTACGGAGCTGCTCTTTGCTTTGCAGGGGGCAGACTTCGCGTATATTAAGGGCGCAGTCTGCGTTCATATATAATTTACAAATTAATTTCTTGCATATTTGCACAAATCGGTTGACAAATCTTTGTCAGTATGCTAAAATATATCATGTTGATAATATGATACTATGTTAGCACTTTACTACAATAAAATGTAATGCAAAGGAAAACCAATAATGAATAAGCAAGTTATATATATCCACGGCAAAGGCGGCAATGCCGATGAAGCTGTGCATTATAAAGCTCTTTTTACGGATTATGATGTTGTGGGCTTCGATTATAAGTCGCAGACTCCGTGGGAAGCAGAGAAAGAATTTCCTGCATACTTTGAGGAGCAGACTAAAAACTGTGACGAAGTTATACTGATAGCCAATAGTATAGGCGCTTATTTTTCGATGGCTTCGCTTTACGATAAAAAATTATCGCAGGCATTTTTCATATCTCCGATAGTGGACATGGAAAAGCTGATAACTGATATGATGAAGTGGGAGAATATTACCGAGCAGGAACTTTCCATAAGGAAAGAGATACCCACAAAATTCGGCGAGACCCTTTCATGGGAATACCTCTGCTATGTGCGCAAACACCCGATAAAGTGGGATATTCCCACCCATATAATTTACGGCGACGGTGATGACCTTACTTCTTATGATACGATCCAGGCTTTTGCCGAAAGAATATCCGCCGAACTCAGCATAATGAGGGGCGGTGAGCATTGGTTCCATACCGATGAACAGATGGCTTTTATAGACGAAACAATTAAAAATCATTATAAAGGAAAGATAGTATGAAAAGATATGATCTTATAACCCCCGAGGGCACCAGAGACCTTTTGTTTGAAGACTGCCTTGCAAGGCGCGAAGTGGAGAAGACCTTAGCAGCACTTTTTGAGGGCTTCGGTTACAGTGAAGTAGTTACTCCCGGTATTGAATTTTATGACGCTTTCAGCGGAAGCACCAGAAATTTCAGACAGGAGAGCCTTTACAAGCTGACAGATTCCAAGGGCAGACTTATAGTTCTTCGTCCCGATTCCACTATACCGATAGCGAGACTTGCGGCAACAAGACTTAAAGAAGCAGATTCACCTCTGAGACTTTATTACAACCAGAGTGTTTTCTCAAACAATGCTCTGCTGAAAGGACGTTCCGATGAAGTTGTTCAGGCAGGTATCGAGCTTATCGGCGGCGATAACGTAAAGCGTGCAGACCTTGAAGTTCTCTGCACCGCTGTTGAAGCACTTGCAAGCTTCGATAAGGATAATTTCCGACTTGAGATAGGTCATATCGGCTATTTTAAAGAGCTCGTCGCTCAGCTGAATGTTGACGAGGACGTTATCGAGGAGATAAGGCTGCTCATTTCCTCCAAGAATTTTCCCGCACTCAATGACCTGCTGGATGAGATAGGCGATAATGAGATTACACGTGCACTGAAACAGCTGCCCAGCCTTTTCGGCGGTATCGAAGTTCTTGATAAGGCGAGCGATATCTATGCCAACGATAAGATAACAGGGATACTCTACAACCTGAGAAAAGTCTTCAACCGCCTTTCAAGCCTTGGCTACGAGGGTAAGATATCAGTTGACCTCGGTATCGTAAGCCATACCGATTACTATACAGGCATCGTATTCAAGGGTTATCTTTCCGAGGTCGGACAGTCAGTACTCAAAGGCGGAAGATATGATAACCTTATCGGTTCTTTCGGCAAGGAGCTTCCTGCGGTTGGCTTTGGCGTGAATGTAGATTCCGTAGCACTGCATCTGGAGCGCATCGGAGCAAATCCCGTAGGCAAGCCTGTTGATGCTGTTATCTTCGGCGAAAAGGGCTATGTTGTTGAGGCTATGTCTTATGCTCAGAAGCTGGTACGTGAGGGCTGCAAGCTTGAACATTCGCTGTTCAATTCTTACGAAGAAACAGTTGAGTATGCAAAGAGCAAGGGCATAAAGAAAGTTATCACCGTAGGTGAGGATATCACCGAAAACAATATATAAGAGCATTTGAGAGGAGTTAGAAAAATGAATAAACCTTTGAGGATAGCTCTTACAAAGGGCAGACTTGAAAAGGATACTGTTGGACTGCTGGAGAAGATAGGCTACGACTGTACTTCTATCAGAGAAAAGGGCAGAAAGCTGATACTTCCCGTGCCTGACGGCAACCTTGAAGTTGTGCTTGCAAAAGCCAATGATGTAATTACATACGTTGAACACGGCGTCTGCGATATGGGCGTTGTGGGCAAGGATACAATACAGGAGATGGAAGGCAAGTTCTATGAGCTGATAGACCTGGGCTTCGGCAGATGCCGTTTCGCACTTGCCACCAAAAAGGGTCAGAGCTTCTACGGCGGATACAATGTCAAGACTCTTGCGACCAAGTACCCAAATATCACAAGAAAGCATTTTGAGAGCAAGGGCATGGACGTTGATATAATCAAGATAGAGGGTTCTGTTGAACTTGCACCACTGCTTGAACTTGCTGACGGTATAGTTGATATCGTCGAGACAGGTACTACACTTAAAGAGAATGGTCTTGAGATAATCGAGGACAACATCTGCCCCATATCCGCAAGACTTATCGTGAATACAGTCAGCATGAAGATGCGCCAGAGCGAGATAGAGAACTTTGTTTCTCTGGTTGAGAAAAATCTGTGATAACAGGTTTTAAGGAGGATGTACAAATGTCACTGATAAAGAAGATATATGTAAACGGCAAGGACGAAGTCGAGTTTTTCAAGCAGCTTGAAGAGAGAAGCGGCGAGACCGACAAGAAAGTATCTGCCGTTGTAAATGAGATAATAGATACAGTAAGAAAGGGCGGCGACGCTGCTGTTAAGGCTTATACCGAGAAGTTTGACGGCAAGCTCCCCGAGTATTACGAGGTTCCCCGCGACGTAATAAACGATGCACTTACAGAAGCAGACCCCGATTTTGTAAACGCTCTGCTGAATTCTATTGAGAATATAACAGACTTCCACAACAGACAGAAGTCACGCAGCTTTGTTAATACAAAGGCTGACGGCTGTATCCTCGGTCAGAAGGTAAGAGGTCTTGACAAGGTAGGTCTTTATGTACCAGGCGGCACGGCAGCTTATCCTTCATCTGTACTGATGAACGCTATCCCCGCAAAGATAGCAGGTGTTAAGGAAATAATCATGGTGACACCTCCCCTGAAGGACGGTACACCAAATAAGGATATACTCGTAGCAGCAGGTCTCTGCGGTGTTGACAGAGTATTCATGTCAGGCGGCGCACAGGCTATCGCGGCACTGGCTTACGGCACCGAGGAGATACCAAAGGTGGATAAGATAGTAGGCCCCGGAAACATCTATGTTGCAACAGCAAAGAAGCTGCTTTACGGCGTAGTAGATATCGATATGGTAGCAGGTCCCAGTGAGATACTTGTTATGGCTGATGAAACAGCAGACCCCAAGTTCGTTGCGGCAGACCTCATGTCACAGGCCGAGCACGATAAGCTTGCTTCTTCAATACTGGTAACCACCAGCGAAAAGCTTGCTGATGCTACTATCGCCGAGGTTGAGCGCCAGATGGCTTATCTTGAAAGAAAAGACATCATAAAGTACTCTCTGGAGAACTATGGTGCAATAATCATCTGCAATACCAAGGACGAAGCTGTTGATATGGCTAACAGATGCGCTCCAGAGCACCTTGAAGTTCTGTTTGAGAACCCTCTGGAATACGTTGGCAGACTTGACAATGCAGGTTCTATATTCCTTGGTCAGTATGCTTCCGAGCCTCTTGGTGACTACTATGCAGGACCCAACCACGTTCTTCCTACCAGCGGCACTGCAAGATTTTTCTCGCCTCTGGGTGTGAACAGCTTTGAAAAGCGTTCAAGCTTCATCTACTATACCGAGGAAGCACTTCGTCAGGCTAAGGACGATATAGTTCTTGTGGCAGAAAAAGAGGGACTTACTGCACACGCTAATGCAATAAAGGTGAGATTTGAATGATAAAAGCAATTCTTACCATAGATGACATCGCATCAAAGAATACTCCTGCTGTCGTAGATTATCTCTGCGATAAGGGGATAAGAGTTGTGATGTTCGCATGGGGCGAAATGGTAGAGAAAAACTATGATAATGCTGTCTATGCGCTGAAAAAGGGTATGATAGTCGGAAATCACAGTTTTTCACATCCGAATTTCTCAAAGCTGACATTTGAGCAGGGTGTTTCCGAGATAGAAAAGTGCGAAAAACTTCTGGACAAGCTTTATAAAGACGCAGGTGTTGAAAGAAAGTTCAGACCGTTCCGTTTTCCTTACGGCGACAAGGGCGGCGAGAACAAGGAAGCTTTTCAGAGATATCTTGCAGAAAAGGGCTTTGATAAGCTTGATGACAGAGCTATATCATACCCTTGGTGGAAAGAAGAAGGTCTTGACAGGGATATCGACACTTTCTGGACATTTGACTTCGCAGAGTATAATATCCGCCGTGGGAATCATTTTACCATTGACGATGTATGGAAGCGTGTGAATGATCCGGCTCCCGAATCCGGTGCGGCAATCCTCAAAGACGGTGGAAATCATATCATACTTCTGCACGCCCATGACGAAACAGAGGAACTTGTACCGGGATACTACAAGCTGTTTATTGATAAACTGCTTGAAAATGGTGTCGAGTTCGTTGAACCGAATTTTATACATATATAAATGCAGAAATTCCTTTAGCACGCCGTTCGGGCGTTTAAGATGATCGTGAACAGTGTGTGTTCAGGTGTGAAGCCCTTTAAGATCATGATATTTGGTAATGGAAGGCGGTTATTATGAGAAAAGCTGAGATTAAAAGAAAGACACGCGAGACTGATATCGAGGTATTTGTAGACCTTGACGGCAGCGGAAAAGTCGAGATAGATACAGGCATAGGTTTTTTTGACCATATGCTTACAGCTTTCGGCGTACACAGCGGCATCGACCTGAAAGTAAAGTGCGAGGGCGACCTCTATGTTGACGCCCATCACTCGGTGGAGGATACAGGCATATGCATAGGCAAGGCTTTTGCCGAAGCACTGGGAGATAAGGGCGGTATCGCCAGATACGGTTCAGCTTATGTTCCAATGGACGAAGCACTCAGTTTCTGTTCACTTGATATAAGCGGCAGACCTTTCCTTGTGTTCAAGGCAGAATTTCACGATGACCGTTGCGGACAGTATGACAACTGCCTTACCGAAGAGTTTTTCCGTGCCTTTGCTTTCAATGCGGGCATAACTCTCCACGTTAAAGAGGAATACGGAAATAATGACCACCATATTATCGAAGCCATGTTCAAGGCTGTGGCTCATGCATTAAAGGACGCTATGACCGAAACAGGCAAAGGTGTTCTTTCTACAAAAGGGGTGTTGTGATGATCGCTATAATTGATTACGGTGCGGGAAATATTTTCTCCGTTAAAAATGCGCTTGACCATCTTGGCGTCGAGAGCAAGCTGACTGATAAAAAGGAAGACCTCATCGCGGCTGATGAGATAATCCTGCCTGGTGTCGGCGCTTTTCCCTGGGCGATGAATATGCTGAAAAACAGCGGACTTGTGGATACTATAAAGGAACAGGCTAAGGTAAAGCCTTTTCTGGGTATTTGCCTGGGTATGCAGCTGCTTTTTGATAAGAGCTACGAATTTGAAGAGTGCGATGGTCTTGGACTTATAAAGGGTCATGTCGATCTGATGACCGACCCGGGGCTTGTTATCCCTCATATGGGCTGGAACAAGCTTGAATACAATAAGCAGGTACCTATTTTCAGAGGTCTTGGCAGAGATGAGTATGTTTACTTCGTTCACAGCTACAAGGCTTTCTGTGAGAACGAAGATAACCTCTATGCGTACAGCGAGTACGGTTCTAAAGTACCCGCAGTAGTGGGGGATAACGGCTTTGTTTACGGCTGTCAGTTCCACCCCGAAAAGAGCGGTGAAACAGGTCTGAAGATACTGAAGAATTTTGCTGAACTGGTCTGACAGACATTTTTGGCTATATATAAATAGTATTCGATTTTCAAGATGCTGAAGCCTGTACAGTATGACACGTCCACGTTTGCCGAACCGGACCACCTTATCTCAGACTGCCTCTGCGGTCATTCGCGGTCAGCCTGCCATCGTGCGCACAAGGCTTTCTACTATCAGGCTTTTTTGCCAAAAAGTTGTACGTTTTTGTACAACTATTGCAGAAATATGTCTCGATTAAATGAAAAATCATATATCTGTATGAGATCACATATGAGTTTTAATGCAGAACGACGATGAATTTTGAGGTTGTACAATGGAGATAAGCAGAACAAACATAGATAACGGAAATAAATTCGACTGGGGAAAAGCATCTGCGGATTACGCAAAGTACCGCGATATTTACCCCGAGGAATTCTATAAAAAACTGGTAGAGCTTGGCATTGGTATCAAGGGGCAGAAAGTTCTTGATATCGGCACAGGCACTGGAGTTCTTCCGAGGAATATGTACAGATTTGGTGCAGACTGGACAGGTACCGACATTTCCGAGGAACAGATAGAGCAGGCTAAGCTGTTATCCGAAAACAGCGGTATGAACATCAGCTATTTTGCTTGTCCTGCCGAAAAGCTTGGTGACATCGATAGCAGATTCGACGTCCTGACCGCTTGTCAGTGCTATTGGTATTTTGAACACGAAAAGACAGCGCCGCAGTTCGCAAAACTGCTCAATGAAGGCGGAAAGGTCGCTTTTCTGATGATGAACTGGCTGCCTTTTGAAGATGAGATAGCAGGAAAGACCGAGGAACTCGTCCTTAAATATAATCCCGAGTGGTCAGGCAAGGGCGATACTATGAAGCCCATAGCTGTTCCCGCAGCCTATCTTGAATATTTTGATGTTGAAGCAAGCGGAGAATTTCTTCTGCCCGTACATTTCACAAGAGAAAGCTGGAATGGCAGGATAAGAGCCTGCCGCGGTATCGGTGCATCTTCCCTTACCGAGAAACAGAAGTCAGAATGGGAGAAGGAGCATCTCGCTATGCTTGCAGACTATCCGCAGGAGTTCGATATAAAGCACTATGCAGCTTATGTAGTTCTTAAGAAAAAGTGATCTTCGAGGAGGGCGTTTTATGGCTTGGCGGAAGATAGTTTCTCAGGATGATATAGAAAATTTCTTGAATGAAACAAAGTGTATGCATGATTCTGCCGTAGTATCAGCTAATTACATAAGCGGTGTTTACTGTGATGAGAAGAAAGCTATGCATTTTCCTTACAACGGCACTACGCTGTTGCTGACGGTAGACAGTCAGTGGGTGGACAGGATAGAAATGCTGTTTACGGGAGTAAAGTACTGCTCGATGATGAAGCCTACTGATATCTGGGATTGCACATTGGAATTCCGTGATGATCTGTACGGAAAGAACAGGCGTGACACTCTTATCGTCTGGACTGACGGCGGCAGATTTTCTCCCGAATACGAATTTGTGATCAAAAAGTTTTCGCTGAACGAGAGCTATACCTCTTTCGTAATTGCAGAGGGTATGAAATGGCGGTACGCTAAAGAGGCGGACGAGCTCGACTGCCTTGACGAGGACTATGAGAGATATACATGATATTACCGATATGGAGGTAAAAATATGCTTGCAAAAAGGATAATACCCTGCCTTGATGTCCGTGACGGCAAGGTGGTAAAGGGCGTTAATTTTGAAGGAATAAAAGAAGTCGGCGACCCCGTTGCCTGTGCGATGGAGTACAATCAGCAGGGTGCTGACGAGATAGTTTTTTACGATATAACTGCGTCCCATGAGGGCAGGGGAGTTATGCTTGACGTTGTTCGCGAAACAGCGAAAAAGGTGTTCGTTCCGCTGACTGTCGGCGGCGGCATCAAGACTGTTGATGACATTCGCGATACGCTGAGAGCGGGCGCTGACAAGGTGTCGGTGAACTCGCAGGCGGTGCAGAACCCTCAGCTTATAAAGGACGGCGCTGATATTTTCGGCAGTCAGTGCATCTGCGTGGGTGTTGATGCTAAGGCTGTCGGGGAGAATAAGTGGACAGTTTTCATCAACGGCGGGCGCATCGACA
>Ga0256405_10004499_pt1 | contig 25940 bp, 44 predicted proteins | sample RumenRJG_02DNA_FD_189096 | JGI IMG/M metagenome (GOLD analysis project Ga0256405, IMG submission 189096) | Bovine rumen microbial communities from Lethbridge, Alberta, Canada - RJG_02 | ecosystem: Host-associated > Mammals > Digestive system > Stomach > Rumen | place: Canada: Alberta... | reverse complement strand
GCAGAGCGCAGTCGCAGACCGAAAGATGTGCTTTAGGAAAGATGTTGACGGCGTTGAGGTCTGCTACGATTTTCTGCCGTATGACAGTTGCACTTATGGCGAGCGAAAGGACGAGGTGGAAGAATGAAAGTAGTAGAAAAAAAGCCTGTACCGATATATGAAGTCACTTGTTTTGAGTGTCAATCAAGAATTGAGTATAAGGCATCGGAAGTAAGATATTGCCATATAACTTGTCCTGTGTGCAGAACGCTTCTTTGGGCGATGACTGTAACTCCTAAGAGATTTGAGGAGGTGGAAGGATGAAAACGGTTGATTTATCGGAAAGGGTAACAACGACATACTATGATGATGAACACGAAGAGTGGTCGCAAAAGACAGTCGCAATTTCTGATGTATTAGACTCTGTGTGTGATGACTATACGGTTATTGAGGCCGAGCCTGTAGAGCATGGACGGTGGATAGGCAAGCCTATAGCGGGCTTTGCAACTGTTCGTTGCTCAATATGCGGAACAGCATATCTTGAAAACAATGGGCGATGGAACTACTGCCCGAACTGCGGAGCGATTATGGACGAACCGGAGGCAGAACCATGACCGAGCAGGAAAAACAGATCCGCGAGCTAAAGGAGGAGAACGCCAGGCTGCACAGGCAGCTCCTGCGGGAAAAGGCGATCCGCTTTAAACTATTTAAGCTGGTCCCGCCAGAACGCCTGGCCGAACTTTTACGAGAGAACCCGGAGCAATACCAATGACGGCCAAACAATACCTGCGGCAACTCGCCCGCGCGCAACTAAACATCAAAATACTAACGGAGGAGCTGGAGGAACGCCGGACGCGGCTCACGTCAACAGCCGCGCCGGTCCTCGGCGACAAGGTCCAGACCAGCCCGCGAGGCGACGCCTTCGCGGCAGCGATGGCCGCGATCGCGGACCGGGACATTCAGCGCCGCGAGCTTTTATACATATACGAGGAGCTCCGCGACCGAATAGTCGGCCAGATCATAGCCATGCCGAACCCGCTGCAGGCCCGCGTCCTATACGACCGTTACGTCCAGAACAGGACGCTGGTCCAAATAGCAGACGAGACCCATTACAGCTACACCAGGGTCTGCCACGTACACGGCCAGGCGCTCGCCGATTTTTACCGGAGATACCTGCAAGACGACAACATTTAACAAGATCATATATGCTATAATGCTATCGTCCGAAAGGACGCCAGCACGGGCCGGCCTCGGCGCTGGGTAATAGCTCTGGCTTCTCCGATTATCAACCACAAAGGCGGTCTCCTTGCGGGGCCGGTCTATGCCGAGTAATACGCTCGGCTTTTTTAATACAGAGACACCGCACGAAGGACGAGCACAACAGAGCACCACAGACCACGCCAGAGGGCCACAGAACGCCGCCTGGCGCGTTTTTATATCGCAAACGATAAATTATACGGCGCGGCACCTTCCGCGCGTCAAACAGGCGATTTTATGCAGGAGTGGGCGAAAGAGTTTTACAGCAGCGGAGCATGGAAGGCAGCGAGGAAACAGGCCATGCGCCGGGACCATTACCTTTGCGTCGACTGCCTGCGGGCCGGCAAGATCACACCGGCGGAGGAAGTCCACCACATAATCGCGCTGACGCCGCAGACAGTAAACGACCCGATGATTTCACTCCGGCTCGACAATCTAAAGAGCCTTTGCAGGGAGTGCCACAAGAAATATGACCCGAAACGGATCCCGAAGCGCTACGTCGTAGACAAATACGGACGCGTCCAGGTCCCCCCCGGTCGCGAATAGCACCCGCAGGGCCGTGGCACCGGTGCGCGCAGATAGAAATTAGGCGGTTCTCTCTCGAATAGGCCGAACATGGGCAAAATAAGGGCAAAATGGCGGGAGATAATTGGATTTTTACATACTATCAGGGGATAAAAAACGGAACGTACACAGTCGGCAAGTGGATCAAGCTGGTCTATGAGTACATCGTGACCGGGCTGGAGACCAGGGCGTTCTTTTTTGACCAGAAGCGCGCAAATGATGCGCTTGAATGGATAGAAAGTCATTGTTTTCATACGGAGGGGCCTCTGGCGCCAAGTCCTCTAAAGTTGGAGGTCTGGCAGAAGGCTATGCTCTCGGCGATGTACGGCCTTGTAGACAAGGATGGCCTTCGACAGTTCCGCGAGATCCTTCTGGTGATAGGCAGAAAAAACGGAAAGACGAAGCTCGCCAGCTCTGCAGGGGACTATACATTCAGGCAGGACGGCGGCTACGGCGCGCGCGTGTTCTGCATAGCGCCGAAGCTGGAACAGGCCGACCTGGTATATACGGACATCTGGCAGATGGTGACGCTGGATCCGGAATATAAGGAGCTCTACGAGGAGCTGACGGAAACGAACAGCCGGGGCTACCGTGTCAAGGATGACGCGATGCTGCCGAGACGCAGACAGTCAGATCTGGCAATCCCGGGGACGAACGCATCGGTCAAGAAGATAGCGTTCTCGGCGAAAAAGAGCGACGGCTTTAATCCCAGCCTCTGCATCTGCGATGAGGTGGCAGCTTGGGAAGGTGACAAAGGCCTGAAACAATACGAGGTCATGAAGTCCGGAATGGGAGCAAGACCGGAAGGGCAGCTCCTGTCCTGCACGACTTCGGGATATATCAACGACGGAATATATGACGAGCTGGTCAAGCGATCAACTCGTTTTTTACTTGGGGACAGCAAAGAGCGCAAGCTCCTGCCGTTCCTCTACATGATAGACGATGTCACGAAGTGGAACGACATCAACGAGCTACGGAAGGCGAACCCGAACCTCGGCGTTTCGGTTTCCGTTGACTACATGCTCGAAGAAATAGCGATCGCGGAAGGGAGCCTTTCAAAGAAGGCGGAGTTCATAACCAAGTACTGCAATATAAAGCAGAACAGCAGCACCGCCTGGATCCGCGCGCAGGACATAGAGAAGTGCACCGGACCGCACCTCGAGCTCGAGGACTTCCGGCGCTGCTACGCGGTCGGAGGGATAGACCTTTCCAGGACGACGGACCTTACGGCCTGCTGCGCGATCATACAGCGCGACGGCCGGCTGCACGTTTTCGCAAAGTTCTTCCTGCCGCGCGAGAAGATAGACGAAGCCGCGGCCAGGGACGGCGTCCCTTACCGGGCATATATACAGCGCGGCATTCTGCAGGAGAGCGGCGAGAACTTCGTCGACTATAAAGACTGCTACAAATGGTTTGTTGACCTAATAGAAAAATACAACATATACGTTCTAAAAATCGGCTATGACCGCTATTCAGCGCAATACCTCGTCCAGGACCTAAAGGCTTACGGCTTCCACACCGACGACGTATACCAGGGCGAGAACCTCTCCCCGGTAATAGACGAGACGGAGGGCCTTATAAAAGACGGGGCCTTCACCATAGGCGACAACGACCTTCTAAAAATACACCTTTTAGACTCGGCGGTGAAGCAGAACGCCGAGACCCAGCGCAAGCGCCTGATTAAAGTTTCCGCGGGCGCACACATAGACGGAACCGCCGCTTTATTGGACGCCATGACCGTCCGGCAAAAGTGGTTTAACGAAATCGGCAGGCAACTACAAAACGAAAAGAGGACTTAACACGTGGGGCTTTTTGAGAAAATCTTTAGACCAGACAAGGCGAAGGAGTCGGAGGCAGCGCTCCGCCGCGCCAATAAAATCTTTGAAACGCTGACCGCCTACCGGCCCGTTTATACGAGCTGGGGCGGGAAAATCTACGAGAGCGAAGTCGTCCGCGCGGCCATAGACGCGAGGGCGCGCCACATAAGCAAGCTCAAGGTCGAGACCGTAGGCACGGCGAACCAGTCCCTGCAGAGCAAACTAAAGCAGGGCCCGAACCAATGGCAGACCTGGAGCCAATTTTTATACAGGACCAGCACCATTCTCGACGTAAACAACACGGCCTTTATTGTTCCCGTTTTCGACGATCGAATGATAATAACCGGCATGTTTACGGTCCTGCCGACCAGCTGCTCCCTCGTAGAATACAAGGGCGAGCCCTGGCTCCGCTATAAGTTCCGCAACGGAGACGTCGGAGCCGTAGAGATGCGGAAGTGCGCCATTCTAACCAAGCACCAATACGAGCGCGACTTTTTCGGAGACAGCAACGCCGCGCTGCACGAGACCATGCAGCTTATCCACATACAGAACGAAGGCATCGAGGAGGCCGTGAAGAACACAAGCACGTTTAGGTTCATGGCGGAGCTAAACAACTTCTCGGACCCGGAGGACGTAGCAAAAGAGCGCAAGCGCTTTACAGCGCTGAACCTTTCCAGCGAGAGCGAGGCGGGCGGCTTCCTGCTCTTCCCGGCGACATACCGGAACGTAAAGCAGATAGACGTCAAGCCTTACACCGTAGACGGAGACCAAATGACCGCGATCCGCGAAAACGTATACAACTACTTTGGCGTTAACGCGGACATACTACAAAACAAGGCTTACGGCGACGCCTGGTCCGCCTTTTACGAAGGAGCGGTCGAACCCTTCGCAATTCAGTTCAGCGAGGCCACTTCGAAAATGCTTTTTTCGGAGAATGAGAGAGCCCGCGGCTCCCAGATCATGGCGACCAGCAACCGCCTGCAGTATTTAAGCAACGCGGACAAGCTAAACGTTTCAAGCCAGCTCCTCGACCGGGGCATTTTTAGCATAAACGACGTCCGGGAGATCTGGAACCTTCCGCCCGTAGACGGAGGAGACCAGCGCATAATTCGCGGCGAATATTACAACACAAACGACAAGCTGCAGGCGGCGCCTGCGGAGGAGGAAAACGAATGAAAACCGACAGAGAATATCGAGATTTCGAGATAAGAGCCCTCGAACCGGAAGGCGAGGAGGAACCGCAGAAAATAGTCCGCGGCTACGCCTCGACATTTGGCAACCCGTACACGCTTTATTCCGACGAGGAATACGAGGTCCGCGAGATCATGGACCCGCACGCGTTCGACGACGCCGACCTTTCCGACGTCATAATGCAGTACAACCACGAGGGCAGAGTTTTTGCAAGAGTAAGCAACGGCACGCTGGAGACCACAGTCGACGAGCGCGGCCTTGCGATAAAAGCAGACCTCGGCGGCACAGACCTCGGTGCACAGGTTTATGCCGAGATCGCCGGAGGCTACACCAATAAAATGAGCATAGGCATGAAGGTCGACCGTTCCAGGGACGTCTGGGTCACAGAAAAACTGGCCGGCAAGATCATCGAAACGCGGACCATTAACCGCGTCGCCAAGCTCTACGACGTATCGGCCGTAAGCATACCGGCAAACGACGCCACCAGCATTTCGGTGCGCGCGCTGGTCGACGGAGTGATCGACCAGCTGAGAGCGGAGCGACTCGAAGCGCAGAAGAAGGAGCAGGAGCGCCGCAGAATTGAAGTCAGGGCCAGAGCCCTGGCGGGAGGAAAGAAATGACAAGAGAAGAATTACAGGAGCTCAACATCGAGGAGCTCGAGGCGAGGTCCGCGGCCATAGCAGACGAGCTGGCCGACCCCGAGATCGCGCCCGAGACCGTAGAGGAGCGCAACGCAGAGCTCGACCTCATCGAGGAGCGCAAGAGACAGATCGCCCAGGAGATCGAGACCAGGAAGAAGGACGTCGAAGCCGTAATCGCCGGCAAGGGCGTCGAAAGAGAAAAACCAGTCCAGGAGGAAAGAACCATGTCCGAGAAGGAAATTAGAAACAGCAAGGCTTACATCGACGCATACGCCGAGTACATCAAGACCGGCAAGGCAGACGAGTGCAGAGCCCTGCTCACCACAGAAAACACCACAAACGGAACCCACACCGTGGCCGTCCCCGAGTTCGTTTACGACATAGTAAAGACCGCATGGGAGCGCGACGGAATAATGAGCCTCGTCCGCAAGACCTATATCCGCGGAAATCTCAAGGTCAACTTTGAGATCAGCGGAGACGACGCAGTCGTTCACACCGAAGGCGCGGCCGCAATAAGCAAGGAGAACCTCGTGCTCGGCCTTGTAGAACTCAAGCCCGAAAGCATAAAGAAGATACTCCCGATTACCGACGAGATCGCAGACCTTCGCGGTGAGGAGTTCCTCCGCTACGTATACGACGAGATCGCTTACAGAATAGCCAAGAAGGCAGCCGACACCCTGGTCGCCAAGATCATCGCTTCCGGAACCGCCAGCACCACCACGGCGGTCGGCGTTCCGGTAGTGACCAGCACCACCGTCACACTCGGCCTTGTAGCGCAGGCGATGGCCAAGCTCTCCGCGGAGGCAGCGAACCCCGTTATAATCATGAACAGGCAGACCTGGGGCGCCTTTAAGGCAGCACAGGCAGCCGGCAGCTTCGCTTACGATCCGTTCGAAGGCCTCCCCGTTGTATTTAACAACAGCATAACGGCCTTCAGCGCAGCGACCACCGGCGTGACCTACGCCATCGTCGGAGACCTCGGAGAGGGCGCGCTTGCCAACTTCCCGAACGGCGAGGAGATCGAGTTCCGCTACGACGACCTCACCAGGAAGGACGAGGACATAATCGAGATCATGGGCCGCCAGTTCGTAGGCCTCGGAATTGTAGGCCCGAACGCCTTCGTCAAGATCAACCACTAATTCACGCGGCAAAGGAGAAGCCAAAATGAAAAAAACACTAATCGCGGTGCCTTGCATGGACCAGGTCCCGGCGCAGTTCGCACAATGCCTCGCCATGCTCGAAAAGGAGGGGCCGACTTCGCTCGCCTTCCAGATCGGGTCGCTAATACACACGAGCCGCGAGAAGCTCGCCAGCATAGCGATCGAGCAGGGCGTGGACTACATTTTCTGGCTCGACAGCGACATGATGTTTCCGACCGGAGTATTGCGCCACATGCTAAAGACCATAAACGAGATCGAGGGCGACGCCATACTCTCCGGCGTTTACTACCGGAGGGTGGCGCCCTTCGCGCCGGTCGTATACGACGCGCTCGACCTTTCCGGACCGACCGCCAAATGGACCGACAGCAAAGAGATCCCGAAGGACCAGTTATTCGAGGTCCAGGGCTTCGGCTTCGGCTGCGTACTTGCGCCGACCGACGCCTTCATGGACGTAATGGCCAAATACGGGACCATGTTTTCACCGATAAACGGAAGCGGCGAAGATTTGAGTTTTTGCTGGCGCGCCCGCCAGCTCGGCTGGAAGCTATACTGCGACTCCCGCATTCACCTCGGCCACGTAGCGCACTACGTAGTGACCGAGGAGGCCTGGGCCGGCTACCGCGCATTTCAGGAGGAAAACAAATGAGCGAAACCACGACGCTCGCAAAAGTAAAGCTCGCGCTTCGTATAACCACCGACGCGTTCGACACGGAGCTCGCCCTTTTAATAGACGCCGCGAAGGACGACCTGCGAATTGCAGGCGCCAACGGCGCGCGCGTAAGAGAGGACGACTCCCTGACGCTTCTGGCAATAATCACATATTGCAAACTGCACTTCGGAGCGCCGGACGAATACGACCGCTTAAAGAGATCTTACGACGAGCAGAAAGCGCAGCTTTCGACCGCGACCGGCTACACCACATGGACCGCGGAGGCATAGCATGGACCGTTCAACACCGATCAAACTTATCGCCCGGAGCTATACACCGGACAACTACGGAGTCCTCCAGCCGACCAGGACCGAGCGCACCGTTTACGCCAACATAACAAGCGTGACCGGAGTCGAGTGGTTCGAAGGCGGACGCAACGGACTGAACCCGGAGCTCCGCGCAATAATCTTTGCCCCGGACTACCAGGGCGAGGAAATAGCGCAGGTCGGCTCCATCGAGTATTCGGTTTACAGGACATACAAGGCCAGAACGGACGTCCTGGAGCTATACCTGGAGCGCAGCAAGGGCGCCCAGGGCCGGAGCGCATAAGCAGGCAAGGAGGCCAAAATGCCCGGAACGATAAAAGCCGACGACCTCGCAAAGACCGTCCAGGGCCTACTCGATAAGTTCGGCACCACAGCCGACAGCGTAATGGCCGAGGCAGTCTGGAAAACCGCCGGCGAAGTCGTAAAGGAACTAAAGAAGGGCGGAGGCTTCGGAGGCACCGGAGCATATAACAAAGGCTGGGCCCGGAAAATAACGAAAAAGAGGCTATACGCGACCGCGCAAGTTTACAACAAAGACCGCGGCCATTTAACACACCTCCTCGAATTCGGCCACGCCAAACGCGGAGGCGGCAGGACGCGCGCCTTCCCGCACATAGCGCCGGTGAACGACCGGGTCCCCGAGATCTTCGTGGACCAGTTCACGGACCTCCTCGCGCAAGCCCTAATAGATAAAGGACTCTAAAATGCTTATCGCAGAAATAAACACCATGCTCGGCCAGACCGGGCTCCCAAAAACCTATTATTCCTGGCCGGAGGACGACCCGGCGCACCCGGTCCCGCCGCTGCCGTATATAGTCTGGTATTTTCCGAATACCGACAACTTCGCAGCAGACGACCGGGTCTATTCACACATCGAGGCGCTCAACATAGAGCTCTACACCAGAACGAAAGACTTCGAGACAGAAGCCGCCGTCGAGGCCGTACTCGCGGCGCACGACATAGTCTGGAACCGGCAGGAGAGCTGGATCGAGAGCGAGAAGATGTACGAAGTTTTATATACCACGGAGGTTATTATCAATGGCTAATAAGATTAAATACGGCATAAGGTCCGTATATTACGCCGTAGCTACCGAGGGAACCGGAGGCGCGCTGACATACGCAACACCGGTCGCACTTCCCGGCGCAGTAAATCTCACCCTTTCGCAGGAGGGCGAGCAGAACACATTCTATGCCGACGACGTAGCTTACTTCACCAGCAACAGCAACAACGGTTATTCCGGCACCCTCGAGGTCGCGCTGATACCGGACAGCTTCAAGACCGACGTCCTCGGCGAGACCACCAGCAACGGCGTCCTCGTAGAGCACGCAAACACGATCCCGAAGGAGTTCGCGCTTCTGTTCGAGTTCCAGGGCGACGAGAAGGCCAAGAGGGCCGCGCTTTTCCGCTGCACCTGCAGCCGCCCGGACATCAACGCCGCGACGAAGGAAGCGAGCATCGAGCCGCAGACCGAGACACTCAACATTCAGGCCCTGCCGCGCATAAACGACTTCGTCGTAAAGGGCACTTGCGAGCAGGCCACAAGCGGAGCCTACACGACCTGGTTTACCAGCGTTGTAACAGTATCCTAAACAACAGGAGGAGAAGCCGATGTTTAAAACAATACGAATAGACGACAAGGACGTCGAATTCAAATCGAGCGCGGCCACGATCCGCATTTACAGGGAGCGCTTCGGACGCGACCTTCTGCTCGACTTTCAGAAGATAAGGGACGAGGCGGCGGCCGGGGAGACTTGGTCCGCCGACGCCCTCCTGGCTTTTGAGAACTTCGCTTTTGTAACAGCGAAGCAGGCAGACGCGAGCATTCCGGACGACCCGGACGAATGGCTCGACCAGTTCGAAATGCTATCAATATACCAGATCTGGCCGCAGCTGGTCGACCTCTGGGAGGGCTCCAACGCCACCACCAGCAGCAGCAAAAAAAAAGAATAGCCGGCGCAACGGAGCGCCCGTTCACAACGGGACTTTTTCTGCTCCGCTGCGTCCAGCTCGGCCTGACTATGGCCGACCTTGAATTTTTGGACGTAGGCATGGTCTACGACCTAATGATTGAGAACGAAAACGACGGCGAGGAGTGGGCGAGAGTCGCCACACAAGCCGATTTTGACAATTTCTAACACGAGGGACAAATGGCCACAAACCGCATAAAAGGAATAACAATTGACATCGGCGGCAACACTACGCAGCTTACCAAAGCGCTGGACGACGTAGACAAGTCGCTGAAGGACACACAAGGCCAGCTCAAAGACGTAAACAAGCTATTAAAGCTGGATCCGTCGAACGTAGAATTACTACGCCAGAAGCAGGACCTCCTGGGCGACGCGATCAAAAGCACGAAGGCCCGCCAGCAGGAGCTTATAAAAGCCCTCGACCAGGCGAAGAACGCCGGAGACACCGCGGAGAACCGGAAGCAGCAGGACGCCCTCCAGCGCGAGCTCATAGAGACCGAACAGAACCTTAAAAAGCTCGAAGCCGAAATGACCGAGTCCGGCAAGGCCACGAGCGAAGCCGGAGCCTCGATGGACAAGGCGCAGAAAAGCGCCTCCGCCTTCGGCGACGTACTAAAGGCCAAGCTCACCGGAGACGCGGTCGTCGCAGGCGTAAAAAGGCTTTCAAAGGAACTAAAGAGCCTCGCCTTTGACACGATCAATTTGTCGGACGATTTAGCGACGCAGGCCAGCGTCACCGGGCTATCGACCGACGCGTTGCAGGAGTACGCTTACATGGCCGAGCTTGTAGACGTTTCCGTCGATACAATAACCGGGAGCCTTACCAAGCTAACGCGGAACATGAAAACCGCGAGCAAAGGCAGCGGCGACGCTTACAACGCCTTCAAACGCCTGGGCGTTTCCTTCCAGGACGCAAGCGGAGCGCTCCGAGACAACGAAGCCGTTTTTAACGACGTAATCGACGCCCTCGGAGACATACAGAACGAGACCGAGCGCGACTCCATAGCGATGGCGCTTTTTGGCAAGTCCGCGCAGGACCTAAACCCGCTTATAAAGACCGGAGGCGACCAGCTCGCCAAGTACGCCGCGGAGGCGCACGACGTCGGTTACGTAATGAGCCGCGAAGTGATAGACGGCAACGTTAAGGCCTCGGACGCGATCCAGCGCCTTAAAAACTCCGTAACAGCAGCGAAGAACGAGCTCGGGTCCGCGCTCGCGCCGGCAATAGCGACCGCCTCCGACAAGCTCGCCGGCCTTGTAAAATGGAGCCGCGAGAACAGCGACACACTAAAGAAGCTGGGCTCCGTAATAGCAACCGCCGGGGCCGCCTTCGTGGCCTATAAAGTGGCCGTTGCCGCAATAGAGCTTCCCTCAAAAGCAGCAGCAGCCGCGCAGGCGCTATTAAATACCACGATGGCAGCAAACCCGGTCGCGCTCGTAACCGTAGCGCTTGCCGGGCTTTTTGTCGCCCTTGATACATTAAGTAAAAAGAGCTACACGGTCGGTAAAGACGTAAAAGAGCTAACAGGACGCCTCGACACGCTATCGGCGGAGATAAAGCAGAACACCGGAGAATGGGACACCCTGACCGCCGCAGAACAGCGGAACATTTCTGCGACCGCTTCCGAGTATTCCCATTACGAGGACTTGCTGAAAGAGCTCGGCGGAATAGTCGACCAGAACGGCAAAGTTAAAAAGGGCTACGAGGATCGAGCCAAAGTAATAACGGGCATTCTATCGCAGGCGCTCGGAACCGAGATCCAGCTGACCGATGGCGTTATAAAAAACTATAAAACGCTGGAGCAGAAGCTCAAAGATGTAATACTCCAGAAAAAGGCCGAGCTTATACTCAAGGCACAGGAGGAGGCTTACACAAAGGCCCTGCAGACCAGGCAGACGGCGTCCCTCCAGCTCGCGCAGGCAGACAAGGCCCGGAGCGAAGCAGCACAGGCGGCCTCGAAGAAAACCGCGGAGCTTGCCAAGCTTGAAGCCGAAAAGGCGGAGCTGGCCAAGTGGGGCTATTCGGACTATACATCGGTCTACATGAAGGACCTCGACGCCCGGATCGAGGCGAAGAAACAAGAGGTCGCCGACATAACCAAATCGCAGGGCGAGCTCGACTCCGCATACCAGGACGCCCGGCGAGTGGTCGACGACACCACTTACGACATAATGGTCTACGAGAAGAACCTCGCGGCCGTAACAAACGGAGAATATGACAAGATCATACAGGCCAACTCCAGCACCGCCCGGAGCTATAAAGACCTCAACAAGGAAGGCAAGAAGGCCATCGACGCCCTGACCGGCTCGACCGCCGGCATGGGCAGTAAACTATACGAGGACGCCAAGAAAGCCGGCGAGGACTTCATGAACGGCTTTAAAAAGGGCATAGAGAACAAAAAGCCGGAGCTAAAAACGGCCGTGTCCGGAGTCGGCACCTCGAGCAAACAATGGCTGAAAACTTCGCTTGTCGAGAACAGCCCGTCGAAGGCGACCGAGGAGATGGGCGAATTCTTCGTCGAGGGCCTCGCCGTAGGAATAAAGAACGAGCAGGCCGACCTCTTCCGCCAGATCTTTGACTTTGGCCGCGCGACGCTTGCCGCCTTCCAGGGCTCGACCGCCGGAGGCTTTGACCTTTCCGCCGGCCTTTCCGGAGGCGCAGGAGCAGCAGCCGGCCAGACCGTAATGGCCGCCGCAACACCGGCGGCAACAGTAAACGCGCCGGTCAGCGTTTCCGTCGTAGTAAACGGCAACGTCGACAACTACGACGAGCTGGCCGAGACCATAGGGCAAAAGCTCCAGCAGCAGATGGCAAGACAGGGGAGGGCGTTCGCATGAGTTTACAGTCTATGCTTGTAGGCGACTATCATTTAGACACGCAGTTTGGCGTGTATATTGATACGTCGATGATGTTTAACAAGCCTGCAAAAGACGTTGAGGTCATAAACATACCGGGCAGGGATGGAGCGCTGATCGTAGACTACGGGACCTTTCAAAATGTAATAATAACGGTTCCGTGCTTTATACATGGAGACTTCGAGACAAAGTTTACCGCGCTGATAAACTACCTCGGGTCTATTCGCGGATATACAACGATACGCTTTACAAACGACTGGGACCATTACAGGACGGCCGCGCCGATCATGGCGCAGACGCCGACGGTCCGGAGGGTAAACGAGGACGGCTGGTTCGATCTTTCGTTTAATTGTAAACCGTTCCGTTATAGACGTGATGGCGAACGCGTCGTCAGGTTTAATGCAGATACAATTTACCTTACAAACCCCACAAGGTTTGACGCCTTTCCGCTTTTATCGATAAGCGGTTATGGCAATATTACAATAAACGGGACGGAAGTCGAGATCGCGCAACACCCAAGCGGGATAATCTATATCGACTGCGAACGAATGACCATATACGGCGGCCTGGGAGCCAACTATGAGCCGGCGGACTACGTAACATTGCCCTCCGGGGAGTATCCGCGATTAACGCGCGGATCGAACACTATCAATGTGGACCGCACGCACATTTCAGACGCTGGCAACTATATGCTGACAAACTGGAGGGAGCTATAAATGATCCCGAAACTATACGCAAGCACAGAGACGGCCTTTACTTCGGAGGGCCTCGGAAGGTTGACCGACGCGACCAGGTGCGAAGTCACCGAGGAGCGCAACGGCATATACGAGCTGGTCCTCGAATATCCGGTCGGCGGCCCGATGATTAACAAGATCCAGGTCGGCCGCTACATAGGAGCAACGCACGACGACGACCAGGACGTCCAGCCGTTCGAGATATACAAAGTCTCGGCGCCCATACGGGGCGTTGTAACGGTAAACGCCTGGCACATAAGTTATAAATTGAACAGCGTCGCGGTTTTACCATTTACGGCAGACAGCTGCGCGAACGCGCTGGCAGCCATAGGGACCAACAGCCTGAACACAAACCCGTTCACGTTTTGGACCGACAAGGCCGTCGCGGCGCCTTTTGAGTTAACGGTGCCGAAGAACGCGCGCAACATACTCGGAGGCGAAACCGGGAGCATTCTGGACGTTTACGGCAAGGGCGAATACGAGTTCGACAAGTACACGGTCAAGCTATGGACCAACCGAGGCGTAGACAACGGCGTCGAGATCCGCTACGGAAAGAACCTCACGGCGCTGGACTACCAGCAGAACGGCACGAGCGTATACAACGCGGTCGCTCCGTTTTGGACGAACGACAGCACGACGGTTTACCTCGACCACCTCGTGGTCCGCACCGGAGAGACAGCCGGCAACGCAATTGCGCTGGACCTTTCCGGAGAGTTCGACGAGGAGCCGACGGCCGCGCAGCTCGAAGCAGCAGCGCAGGCATACATCGACGCGTCCGACAACTACGAAATAAAAGAGAACATCAAAGTCGATTTTTATCCGATCTGGGAGGCCGACGAACGTTACGAGGCCGAGCAGGTGCGGCTCTGCGACACCGTAACGATCATTTTTGAAGGGTACAACATCAGGGCAAAGGCCAAAGCCATAAAGGTCGTATACGACACCCTGCGCGACCGCTACAAATACATCGAGCTCGGCGAGCCGAAGGCGACCTTCGCGCAGGAAGTGACGGCGCTCGTCTCCGACAACATCATGGGGAGCGTCGAGGGCCTGGTGAAAAGGACAGCAGCCGACGCAATACCGGACGCCAGCGCGACGGAGCGCGGTCTGGTGAACACAGGAGCGCAGACTTTCGGCGGCTTAAAGACTTTCATGGAGCGACCGACTATGGGCGGCAGTATTCGCTACCCCGGAATTATTTTCGCGTCAGTAAACGGGTCGCAAATTGGAGAGCTTGTCGGGCTTGAATATATCGACACAGGGAGCGCAGCCTTTGGACAGATGGGCAACGCTTGCTGGAGCGTAGAAGTCCACGGGAACGATGGCAGCGGTGGAATAAGCCCATATTGCGAACGATATCTGTTGCCGTTTGTGACCGTAGGAAGAACGAACAGCGCCAACTATAACATTCTCACTTCAAAAACTCCTGTCACCATAGCGCAAGGAGGAACAGGCCAAACAGGACAGACCGCTCAACAGTCCTACACACCGACAGTTAAAATTGGCACAACAACACCGACTGTATCGAGCCTTTCTGCGTATTATAAATCTTGGGGCTTGATGAAACTTATCGGCGGCCGATTTAATCTAACGACAACCGGAACAGGGCAGTTGATAATAAGCCTGCCAACAGGTTTTACAGTTCCGACATCAGCCGTTCAACCAATGGGCATTTTAATAGCACCAGACCAAAAGGCTTACCATATACGAGTGACCGCAGACGGTTTAGCCGCGATGAGTAATGGCGGCAGCAGCGTAGCATGGGCAACCGGATACTATTGCTTCTGGGCTGTAGTAATGGGCAATTAAGGAGCTGCGAGATGGAACAAGTCACAACAACGATGGAACAAGTCAAAACAGCGGAGGTTTTAATCGCCATACTCGGGAGCAGCCTACTGACGACGATTTTTACGAAACTATTTGACTACTTCACCAGCGCCAAGAAAACGCAGCAGATCCTCCTGCTTTCCGCGATCGAGGCGCTCACGGACAAAATAACGCGCCAGGGCTACCGCTCGCAAATGCAGACGCTCCGCCTGCAGGAGGCGCAGACGCAATACAAGAAGATCGGCGGCGACGGCTACGCGACCGCCATTATTACCGAGGCGATGGCGCTGCCGCTAAAGCACGACCTCGCCGCGTAGAAGGCCCAAAACGGGCCGATACAGCGCTTTTTTACTAACACTTGATAAATAATACCAGGAGGCAAAACATGAACAGAAAATGGCTAAAAGCCGCAGGCATTCGAGCAATAAAAACGGTCTGCCAGACGGCCATCGCGAGCATCGGCACGGCGGCAGTTTTGAGCGAGGTCAACTGGCTGGCGGTCGCGAGCGCTTCCGTTTTGGCCGGGATCCTTTCGCTTTTGACGAGCCTCGCAGGGCTTCCGGAAGTCGACAAGGAGGAGCCGGGCGATGGCATATAAAAAAGTCATGACCGCGAAGGCCGCGGTCGAGCTTTTGCTGCACATAGCGAAGGACCTGCCGACCGGATACAAAGACCATTGGCCGAGGAACCTCGGCTATTGGGACGGCGAGAAGTTCACGTGGGACTGCTGGAACCTTTGGCCGAAAAGTATAGTATGGGGCTGGAAGGAGAACCGCACCGTCGGTTATTACGCCAAATATAACCCGGAGACAGGCCTGGGCGACTGGACCGGCGCGCAGATCATGGCCCGGTGCGAAAACGTAAGCGCCGACTTTGAGAAGCTAACACCGGCGGAGTTTTTACTTTCCACGGACGAAGGCCACGCGGGCGCCTATATCGGCGAATATATCATAAACGGCCGCTGCGTAAACGTAGCGGAGTGCACTTCCGACTGGCGCCGCGGAGTACAGCTGAGTTATTGCAGCAGCACCGGAGGGCGCTACCAATACAAAGGCGGACCCAAGACCAGGACCAGCTGGGGAAAGCACGGCCAGCTCCCCTGGATAGATTACACCGTCCAGCCGGAGCCCCCGGAGCCGCCAGAACCGCCCGCACCAGAGGAGCCGGTCTATTATACCGTGATCCGCGGCGACAACCTAACGCACATCGCGGCCAAGTTCAACACGACCGTGGCGCAGCTCGTCGCCTGGAACAACATACCGAACCCGAACTTGATATTCGTCGGCCAGCGCCTAATCGTAGGCAAGAAGAAGCCGGAGCCGCCCGCACCGGAGGTCTATTACACCGTGCGCCGCGGCGACACGCTCTCCCGCATAGCCACCAAATACAACACCACGGTCTCCCAGCTCGTAGCTTGGAACCACATACAAAACCCGAACCTGATCATAACCGGACAGGTCCTGCGGGTAAAATAACAGACCACCCGGACGGCGGGCCCATACGCCGGCCGGACCTCATAATTCCTTTCTGCGCCCCGGCGACCTCCCGGGGCGTCTTTTTTTATTGCGAAAAATTAAAACCGAATTGTAAAAACAATTATAAAATAGGGCTTGCATTCCGGGGCAGGGGGGCGTAAAATATAGATGCGAGGCCTTTCTGCAGACTAACAACTATGCCTAAAATATCAATGAAATGGAATAGTTGAATAGGGCAAGAGGGCAGGGGGCCTCGACGAAAGTCGGGGCTCTTTTTTAATAGACAGCGCAAAGGAGAAGAACATGAGAAACATCAAGAGGACACAGATGGAGAGCTTCGAGGGCAAGACGCTGGCGGAGTTCGAGGCAAAGTTCAATGAGAGCATGCAGTGGGTGGCAAGGTTCTCCGCAAGCTACGACAAGCCGGTGGTCGACCTGGCAACGCTCCGGGGCTACGTGATCTATGAGGAGACCGCAAGGATCCCGGAGGGCTACCGTGACCAGCTTGAGCTCGAAGGGCTGCGCATAAAGTGCGAACAATGCAAGCACTTTCAGCCTGGACGTCTCGGCTGGGGCTCCTGCAAGTATTGCCAGGGAGATCTCCGCAAAGCAGACGAGGCCTGCGACAGGTTCTTCAAGGAATGGGAAAACGGTGAATGTTGGTTGATTGAAGGAGAGGAGGGAGTATATGGCAAGGTTGTCAACGAATGCCGACTTGAGAGCATACGCCACGGCGCATAAAGTGCTGCTCCGTGATATTGCGGAGGAGCTGGGAATGGCGCCGAGCACGTTCTCGGTGCAGTACATGAGAGTGGAGCAGACGGCAGAGGTCAAGCGTCAGCTCAAGACAGTCATCAAGAAAATCGCCGAGGCCAGGCGCGAGATGGAGGCATAACAATGAAGGGTAAGAAGTACAGATTAAACAAGGCAAAGTTTACGGAGTTTTTAGCAGGGATCGCATGCGCAGCGATAGCTATGGGCATTTGGATGACGTTCCTGCTGCAGCTGTAAGAGGAGGCACATTATTTTAAGGAGGACCAATGCGGAAGAAAATCAAAGGCTATGAACGCTATGAGATAGACGAGTCCGGCCGCGTATTCAACACCATAACGAACCGAGAGCTGCACGCTTCGGCAGACAATAGGGGATATATGGGGATTGAACTTGTCGGCGACTCCGGCAAGCCAAGACGGCTTTTGCTGCACAGGCTTGTTGCGGAAGCGTTTATCCCAAATGAAGAGGGGCTCCCGATCATTAACCACAAGGACGAGAACCCCGGAAATAACCACGTTTCGAATTTAGAGTGGTGCACCTATAAGTATAACATCCACTACGGCACTTGCCAAGAGCGGAGAGCGAAATCAATGGAGCACTTCTATAAATCCGAGAAGATAAAGGATCAAGCAAGGGAAAACGGCAAGGTGGTAAGTCGTCCTGTTGAACAGTACGACAGAAGCGGTAAATTTATCGCTCGATATGATTCCGGCAAAGACGCAAGCAAGGCCACAGGCTTTTCACACTCCCACATTCTGGAGTGCTGCGCAGGTAAACGCTACAAAACTGTTGGAGGTTTTGTATGGAGATACGAGAGGGGGAATGACTTATTGGTATTCCAGTCATAATTTACGGAAAGAGCGGCGCAGGCAAATCGCGCAGCTTGAAAAACTTCAAAGAGGACGAGATCTATCTCGTCAATGTTATCGGCAAGCCGCTGCCGTTCAAGGGGGCGTTCAAGTACGTCACGAACAGCGACCAGATCCCGAGCATCATGGAGGGCCTGTCCAAGATGGAGAAGGCAGGCGTCAAGACGGCAGTCGTGGATGACTTCGGCTACATCATGACGAACATGTTTATGCGCGGCCACGGTTCCGGGGATCAGTTCAAATTATACAACACCATAGGCGACAACATCTGGTCGTTCATCAACTTCATCCAGAGCGCGGCCGTTGCTCCGGACGCGATCGTGTATCTGATAATGCACGAGGATGTCAACGATGACGGCACGAACAAGCTCCGCACCATCGGCAAGCTGCTGGATCAGAAGGTCTGCCTGGAGGGCATGGCCACGGTGGTCCTGCATGCGATCGTCAAGGGAGACCGCCACGTCTTTGAGACGCAGAGCAACGGCAACAGCCTGGCGAAGTCACCAGAGGGAATGTTCGCGGATCTTGAGATAGAGAACGACCTCAAGGCGGTCGATGATGCGATCAGGGAATACTGGGGGTTGAAGTAAGAAAACGGGGGTAACGCATGAATAGGAAGACTACGATTGCAAAAACGATTATATCTATGTCCGGCAGCCATTCTGCGTATGAAATATTCTGCGATTGGATTCGCTGTATGGCGATGAGTATTGCTAACGCGACAACAATTCGTCATGACGAGATTTATCAAGAACGGGAAAAACTCTATTTAGACACCATTCAAAGATACTCGGAAGATGATAGATACAGATTCGCGGAACTCTTAGCTTATCTTATAGAGTCTATGGAAGATGGCCCTATTGATATTTTAGGTGAAGTCTACATGGAGGCGGAAATGGGTAGTAAAACAGCAGGTCAGTTCTTCACTCCGTTTTCTATAAGCGAACTATGTGCGCGGCTCGGGGCAAATATTGAAAGATACAAGGATAACGAAGACATCATAACACTAACAGAACCGTCTTGTGGCGGTGGTGGAATGATTCTGGCCACGGCAAAAATCTTCGCAGATGCAGGCATTGAATATCAGAAGCGGCTTCGCGTTGTAGCACAAGATCTTGACTGGAAGGGTGTCTATATGACTTATGTGCAATTATCTCTCCTTGGTATTGATGCTATATGCGTTCAGGGAGACACTTTAACCGAACCATATGATATTCGAAAGACTCCACAGCGACAAGTTCTGCGATCTCCGCGAAATATGGGAGCGCTATTATGGCCACTTTAGAAGAAAAGGAAATAGCAAAGTCTATAAATACGCTTGCAAGGCATCAAATGATTATGCGCATTGAGAGTGACATTTTAGTGGATATGCAGGTCTGTGATATAGAAGGCTGGGACAAGATGGAGTACATCAACATGATCGCGAATATTTTGGATGAGTTTAGGAGAACATATGCTAATCGTAAATGAAAACAGGACTGAAGTGTTTAGGGCTTCCGATATAGTGCACATATCGCAGGGCGAAAACGGATGTATAGTCGGGTGGTCTATTCTTGCGCATAACAGCAAACAACCAGATTTGTATTTTGGCCGATATGACAGTCCAGAAGCAGCAGGAATCGCATTAAGGTGTCTGATAGACGCTATGGTGTCAGATGTAGATTTGTTTCAGATGCCTTCTAAAAACGATTCTGTGGTGAGTGTTAACACAGCAAAGAGCGCAAGCGGACTCTCATATAGGCAAGGTAAAACCAACGGGAAAAATCATTGAATCGAGGTGCTCAACAATGGAAATGACTAAAGACCAAATAATCATGGAGTACAAACAGGCCAAAGCGCCTATGAAGCAGATCGCCATACTGGCGGACCAGAACCTCTGCAAGAAGAAGGAGATCGTCCTATGTGGGTGAGAAGTCGATACAGCCCGAAGCGTCGCTTGACAGTTTTGTCGGCGATTATAAGCTCAAGCAGGACCCCGACACAAAGTTCTACTACTTTGTAATCGGAGAAGGCATTCAGGAAAGAATGGAGGTTTAAGAATGAAACCCATAAAAGGCTACAACAACGCACAGGCCAGCGAAGGCTTTGAGAGGCTTCCGGCCGGCGGCTACGTCATCAAGATAACCGGCGTGAAGAACGACGAGGAAAAGAAGTACCTCAAGATAGTCTACGACATCGCCGAGGGCCCGGAAAGAGGCCGCTACAAGAACGAGGAACCGAAGAACGACTTCCGTCACTCGTTCATCCGCAGCTACAAGGAGACCGCGCTGGGAATGTTCAAGGCGTTCATCATCGCGGTGGATGGTGCCAACGAGACGAACTTCAACGAGAGCATCGAGAAGGGCTTCGACGAACAGGCCCTCGTCGGGAAGCGCCTCGGCGTAGTTTTCGGCTACGAGGAATACGAGGCGAACGACGGCAACGTCAAGGAGCGCCTCTACGTAAAGAGCTGCACCACAGCCCAGAAGATCATCGACGGAGATTACAAGGTCCCGGAGCTTAAAAAGCTCAAGGCCGAGAAGCGCAGCGCCGGAGCGATACCGGAAGGCTTTACACCGCTGGGAGACGCAGACCTGCCGTTCTAAATGTATATCCAGGAGGACAGCCGCCAGCAGGCCGGAAAACACGAAATAAAGCACGAAGCCTTCAAAGCGGGCGGGCACCAGCTCGTCCGCAGCAAGGTTTTAATTGGCGACTATTGCAGACCGCCGGAGGTCGCGATCGACACGAAGGCCAACATGGCCGAGATCGCGCAGAACATAGGCGGAGGAGGAGCAGAGCACCAGCGCTTTATCAACGAACTAAAGCTCGCCAAGCAGATAGGCTGCGAGCTCTACGTGCTGATAGAGAACGAGGAACGCATCAACACCATCGAGGACGTGCGCAGGTGGCACAACCCGAGGTTGGAGTATTCACCGAAGGCCATCACCGGGGAAAGGCTCGCAAAGGCCATGCACACCATCCAAGAACGGTACGGCTGCACGTTCATGTTCTGCAGTCCTGACGAGTCGGCGGAAATAATAATCGACCTGCTGACAGCGAGGGAACTATGAAGAAGGAAACATTGATAATACACACAGCAGACCTGGAGAGCCTTCAGGATCTGACGATAGAGGAGTTGGGCACTCTGTTCCTAGCGCTGATGCGAACACAGCGTGAGGAGCAGCTGCCGACCATGAACAAGCCCACGAAGATGGCCTACAAGTTCATGGCAGCGCAGATAGAACGAGACAACGAGAAGTACGAGCAGACAATCGAACGAAGGCGCGAAGCAGGCAAGAAGGCGGCTGCCAAACGATGGCAAAAGGATGCGAACGCATGCGAACGCATGCGAACGGATGCGATGGATAGCCTATCTGTATCTGATTCTGTATCTGATTCTGTATCTGTATCTGATTCTGAGAGATATGTATCTCTGGCGCCTGCGGCGCTGCCATCTCTCTCTCCTGATGAGGGGATAAAGATTCATCAGGAATATCCGGAAGATGCGGAGCGCTTAATCGAAGAGGTGCGTCTGTACTACACGAACCACAGGGATAAGCCTTTTCCGGGATGGTTCGAGGCGGTCAAGACGTTCAGCCATAATCAAAGACGCTGGGGCAAGACCTCGGCGCCGCGTGGATCTCTGCAGAGCATGCAGGAAATATTGAACAGGGTAGTCCCGGAGGACTGATATGACAAGGCAAGGCATAAACGACGTTTACATGTTCATGGTGGCGAGCTGGCCGCTGCAGTATAAGACCTGGACGAGCGACACCTTCCAGGCGGCGAAGTTCAAGCAGATGGCCGAGACCTTCAAGGACTACAAGGACGAGGAGGTCATGAAGGCCTTCCAGAAGTGGGCAGAGGAAAACGACAACTTTCCGAGCACGCGGCAGATCATCAACGAGATCAAATGGGCGCGGACGCTGCGTCCGGGGCACTTCATAGATCCGAACAGTCTGCACATGATGGAGGTCATCGCACCGGACGGCACGGAGTACGTGGTCGAGAAGGACGGCACGTGCCTGTTCAATGCGCAGGAGTTCATGAACCTGGCAAGGAACAAGGACCACCTAGATCCGGAGGAATGGGAGCGCCGCTTCAAGGACCGCAGACGCAGGATCCTCAAAGCGCAGATGGAGGCAGGCCGTGAGTGATCCGTGCGAGCGCTGCAAAAGAGCGAGCTGTCCGGAGCGCTGCTTTCCGAAGCTGGACTACATGAGGGGAATGCGCAAACGAAATGGACGTCACTATAAGCAACAAGGCAAAGAGAAAAAAGGCACCGTGTTATAAGTGCCAAAAGAGGGAGCCGGGGTGTCATGGCAAATGCGAATTGTATGCGGAATGGCGCAGGCCGTTCGAGAGGGCCAAGGCCGCAAGGCGTAAAGACGCAGATGCCGACACATTCCGCAAAGATGGAGTAAAGAAGCGTATCGACAGGAGGTACAAACAGAATGGGCATTATTGAAAAGCAGGTCCAGGAGCACGAGAAGGAGAAGCACCTGGACACGGAAGATTTTATCGGGATCTTGACCTGGTTCATTAAGGAGAGCGCCAAGATCGAGCAGGAGTTCGTGAAGGCAAAGAGAGACCTCAACGCGGCATTCAATGAGGCGATCGCAGAGTTTAAGCAGAAGGAGGCAGACAAATGTCAGGAAACGATAACGCTGATGTAAAGGTCCTTGTGGACCTCGACAGGTACGAAGAAATGCTCCGCAAGGAGGAGCACTATGACAACATCGTCAGGGCGGCGCTCAACGGCGTGGAGCTGTCCAACTGGCGCGAGAGGGGCTTCGACATCGACATGGACGAGGTGAAGTCCTATATCATGATCATCGAGCGCGACATGATAATGTTCCAGAAGGGCGTGCTGGAGGCCAGGCGCGACAATGAGCTCAAGACTGTAACGATTAAGGAGGGCGAGGTATGACACTCTATGAAATAGACAACGCCATCCGGGACGTGCTGGAGCGCGCGGCTGATCCGGAGACAGGCGAGCTCGTAGATGAGGAGCTCCTGGAACAGTATGACAAGCTCATCATGGACCGCGATCAGAAGATCGAGAACATTGGGCTCTTTATCAAGAACCTCGAAGCGGATGCGGATGCCATAAGGGCCGAGGCCAACAAGCTGCTCACCAGAGCGAGGGCGTGCGACAACAAGGCCGAGCATCTCCGCAATTATCTGCAGTATTGTCTCAATGGCCAGAAGTTCCGCTCGCCGAGGCTGGACGTCAGCTTCCGCCACAGCAAGAAGGTCGAGGTCAGCGACATGGACGCAATCCCGATGATGTACCTGCGTTATAAGGCGCCGGAGGTCAACCGGAAGATGGTGGCCGACGAGATAAAGGCAGGCGGCACCGTTCCCGGCTGCGAGCTGGTCGAGAACGTCAGCATGATCATCAAATAGGAGGGCAGGCTATGAGCAATATCCAAGATATGACGCTCGACGAGCTCCTCGCGGTTCCATACAGCAAGAGTATGGCTGAACGAGAGATGCCAAACGAAGAAGCGATAGAAATACTTGGCGGTATTCGAGCGTGTTATAACATTTTCGATGAGTATGACGAACCCAAGTATGCCGCTTTATCCAAGGCGATATTTGCACTCAAAGCCGATATGGGTCAAGTAAAACACGGGCGTTGGGTCAAGTACGGCTCTCCGCTTTTCAGCGAATGGGAGTGTTCGAGGTGTGGAGAACGGCATACAGGGAATGACTTGCCCGATAGATGTCCACATTGTAAAGCGAGGATGGACGGTGGAAGAATGACAAGAGAAGAAGCAATCCGTAGATTAGAGGAAGGCGCACCATTTTCGGAACTGTATGATGAAGAGTGGGAAAATGCGCTTGTTATGGCAATAGAAGCCCTCAAAGCCGAGCCAATAAAGCACGGCACTTGGGGTGAGAATATCTACGGCTACCGCAAGTGTTCGGTCTGCGGACGAGTTACACAAGTGGACGAGTGTATGCGAGAGCCGTTGTATCTATATTGCCCTTATTGCGGATCGAGAACGGACGGGAAGGACGAGGTGGAAGAATGAAAGTTGTTGACATAATTGAAAAGCTTGAAGCGCAAATAGAACAACTGCGAGAAAAGTATTGCGCTGAATGCCAAGAATGGTCTTGTGAAAACTGTTGGGCAAGAATAGACGAGGCGGAAGAATGAGCGACTTAATTAGCAGACAGGCGGCGATAAAAGCCATAGAAGATTTACAGGATTGCTACAACGGCTTTAGCGATACTTACGACAAGGCTTGCATAATCGGGGTGATTGAGGAAGTGCCTACCATCGAAGCCGTGCCGCTTGAAGATTATCGCAGTATGGAGCAAACAGTCCACAAACTAACACAGGCACTTGCCGAAGCCGAGCCGATAAAGCACGGACGGTGGAAAGAAACAGAATATTCTGCCTATGATGACAGTTATAGATGTTCCGCTTGCGGCGAAGTGTGGGAGTTTATCAAAGGAACGCCGAAAGACAATGGGGCGAACTACTGTCCGAATTGCGGAGCGAGAATGGATGAGGTGGAAAATGGCAAGACTTATTGACGCAGACGAACTAAAAAAGAACTTTCAAGACGAGTTGTGCAAAGGTATAGCGTGTGCTGAATGTTCTATGCAAGTCGAAGGGTTTTGCCGAGTGGAGCGGTGGATAGATATTGCTCCAACCATCGAAGCCGAGCCGATAAAGCTGATGTGCAACGGCGCCTATATAAATTGTCCTGCGCACAAGGACTATGAGCGAGGGTACAAGGACGGGCAAGCCGAGGCGCAAATGAAAGCCGAGCCAGTAAAGCATGGCAAGTGGATATATAGAGAGCGTATGCCATTCGGAGTAAATGTTTTTGCGGTGGACTGTTCAAAGTGCGGTTATCACACAGTAACCGACGGATTAAGTCACAAATATAACTACTGCCCGAACTGCGGAGCGAGAATGGATTTAGAAGAGGTGAAAGAATGACGAGAGAAGAAGCAATACAGGTTTTAGCTAATTTTTATGTGTCAACAAAGAACCCAAAGGCTAACCATCTTTGCGAAGCAGTATATATCGCAATACAAGCACTTAAATCTGAGCCGAAGCACGGACGGTGGATAAAATCTAAAAAATCCGATTACCATTGGGAATGTTCTAATTGCGGCTATGGGCTTACGGATTATAGAACAACATATTGCTACGACTGTGGCGCACGAATGGACGAGGTGGAAGAATGACACAAGGTGAAGTAATGGCACTTATGATGGCTCGTTGTAACTCTTGTACTAATGACAACATGTACGAAAAGCTAAATGAAGCGCACAACGAAGGCTATGATGTCGGCTATTGGGCTGGTCGGAGAGACTATGAGCCAAGGTGGATACCAGTTACGGAGAGGTTGCCTGAAGAACAAAAAAAGAGTTACTGGGTATGCACGGACTCTGGTTATCAATGTGAATGCCGGTGGACAAATATAAATCATTTCTGGACTCAACTTACAACAGATTGGCACTGGCATTTTATGGATATACCGCAATACTCAAAGATAGTTGCTTGGATGCCACTGCCAGAACCATACAGAGAGGTAGAAGAAAGACAAGGGAAGAAGCGATAAAGATACTGTCAAGCCGTGACGGACACGGCATACCGAGCGGATATAACGGCGGTTACGCAGAAGCGATAGAAGTCGCTATTGAAACCTTGAAAGCCGAGAGTTTCTACGATGGATACGCCTATTGCTTGATGGACTTCGGTAAAGACACCGTGTTATGCAAAGACTGCAAGCACTACAAGCAGAGCGCAGTCGCAGACCGAAAGATGTGCTTTAGGAAAGATGTTGACGGCGTTGAGGTCTGCTACGATTTTCTGCCGTATGACAGTTGCACTTATGGCGAGC
>Ga0256405_10004498_pt1 | contig 25941 bp, 25 predicted proteins | sample RumenRJG_02DNA_FD_189096 | JGI IMG/M metagenome (GOLD analysis project Ga0256405, IMG submission 189096) | Bovine rumen microbial communities from Lethbridge, Alberta, Canada - RJG_02 | ecosystem: Host-associated > Mammals > Digestive system > Stomach > Rumen | place: Canada: Alberta... | reverse complement strand
TGGAATTTAGGGATAAATACCTTCACCCGATGGGTGAAGCTGTAACAGTAATGTGAAACAGTGATAAATGCGGCGGCTAAAGGATTTCTGCCTGTTTATCACATATGAACTTCACGGATTCAGGTAAAAATGATACTTTCCCCATCCGGACCGAGTAAGGTCAGCGAGACCGGGATGGGCTTGCGCGAGAAGTCAAACGCGATGTTAATCTCGGCAGACTTGTGGTCGTCGGCCAGATCCGTCGTGATCACGTAGTCGCGGATGCGGTCGACGGGCCGTTTCAAAATATAGACGTCTCGGAAGATGCCCGAGAAGCGGAACTTGTCCTGATCCTCCAGATAGGAGCCGTCGCACCACTTGAGAACCAGAACGGCAAGCAGATTCGTGCCCTCCTGAAGAAGGTCCGTCACATCGAACTCCGTCGTGTGGTGGGAGACCTGGCTGTAGCCCACGTAGGCCCCGTTGAGCCAGACGTAGAAGCAGGAATCTACACCTTCAAAATTCAGGAACGCGCGGGGTGCATCCGGGTCCCTGTGCCAGGAAAAGCTGTGCAAGTAGGCGCCGCAGGGATTGTCCTGGGGGACGTAGGGCGGATCGAAGGGAAACGGGTAGCGGATGTTGGTGTACTGGGGGCTGTCGTAGCCTCGCAGCTGCCAGCAGAAGGGCACTGTTTCCTGCTTCCACCATTTTCCGGGCTCGTACTCCTGCATATAAAAAGGATCCTGCAGATCGTGGATGCTGGGATAATAGGCGAATCGCCACGCGCACCCGCTTAGCATCTGCAGGCGGTCAGAGCTTTCTCTGTTCCATATCACCATATCGTTGCGGACTGAGGACGGGATGTAATAGGCCCGATCCAGTTCGGTGTTTTGGTGAAGGACAGAGAGATCTTCATAGAATCTTGGAACGATCAATATTAGAACCCCCTTTCATACATTATGGGCCGAATCGGTCATGGAACCCCATTCATGACGACTCGATTTTTTGGTCTATACTCCTATTCAAAGCATAGCGAAAAAGGGCTTTTTGCCATATGAACGAAACGATACAAAACTTGCACTAAGGGGCTTGGATGGGAATGGATGTGGAAAAAGGGAGGCAAAATCTACTACAATAATGGAAAGAAGAGCGGGTGTATGCGCAGTACGAGACTGTGATAAGGAGATCGATGTGAGTGACTCGTGCACAGTGTGGGACTGCGATGCGAGAGATTGATGAGGTAGTCATACATGGCAGAAAACGTGAGACAGAATGGAATTGCAGAAAAGGAGCTGTATGTCAATTCCGGCTATCTGTTTAATTCCAGGGTGCCCTTTAGGAAGAAGAAACTGCCCCTGCGCATCTTGAGCGCCGGGACTTATAAGCTGTACAGTGTGCCCAAGCTTCCGACTTTGCGGCCGCGGGGCAGGGTGGACTGGCAGATCATTTATATAGCGGCCGGGAAGGGGCACTTCATATTAGATGGGAAGGAAGTCATTGTGCCGGCGGGGAGCATGGTTTTGTTCCAGCCCAAGCAGGTGCAGGATTATTTCTATTTTGGCAAAGATAAGACCCAGGTGTGGTTTGTCCACTTTACGGGGCGGGAGGTCCGCAATATTCTCAGGCATTATGAGATCCCGACGGATGGGTACATCCTCCACACCGGCATTTCGAGGGAGTACGAGGATCTCTTCCGCAGGATGCGGGACGAGCTGGTGCGCTGTTCGTGGGGCTATGAGGAGATGCTCACCTATCTGTTCCGGGAGCTTTTGATGACCATGCACCGCCGCATGACGGAGAATGCGCCGCGGGTCTCGGGCTTTATTCAGGATGAGATTGATCGGGCGAGGGCGTTTTTTGACGAGCATTATAATGAGGAGATCAGCATTGAGCAGTACGCGGTCTCCCGCAACATGTCCACGAGCTGGTTCAACCGGAGCTTTCGCAGCGCGGTGGGGACGTCGCCCATGCAGTACATCCTGGACGTGCGGATCCGCAACGCGCAGACGCTGCTGGAGACGACGGACTACAGCGTCACTTCTATTGCGGCGCTCGTTGGATACGAAAACCCCATGTACTTCAGCCGGCTCTTTCGCAAGGCCAAGGGCCTGTCGCCTTCCAAGTACCGCAAGACTTTCCGGGAGAAGTTTATGGAGGGAATCAAAGGGGCGGAGATCGAAGGGTGACCCTGTGATCGCATCAAGTACAAAAAGAGCGGAGACATCCAAGATAGGTGTCTCCGCTGTATTTGATTTGTGAGTCATTTTACTAGCGATAGGTCTGCGGCGCCTGGGAGCCTACTGGTCCATCAGCCCGTCCTCGCAGATGCCGCGCATGTTGGCTGCGATGAGGTCGAGGCAGTGATACATATTCTCGCGCATCTCATCCGTGATGCCCTGGCCGGCCAGGTCGAGGGCCTTCGCGGCGCGCTCCCGAATCTGCGCGGCCAGTTCGTGCCCGCGCGGCGTCAGCTTGGGTGTAACTCTATACCTGGGGCCGTCATAGGGCTCCAGGATTCCTTTTTTCTGGAAATCGGCGATCGCCCGGGAGACGTCCGCCTTGTCACGTTGGCACAGATCCGCCAGCCGCGCCGCCGTCATCTCCCCCTCGTACCCGTCGAGGATCATCAGATACAGGGCGTGCGCGCCGCGGAGCCCATATTTCTTCATCTCATCTGTGGCAAGCTTATTCCAATACTTGGAGATATTAAAAATATCCAGCGTAAAGTGCTCAAACCGGTTTTCCATTGCGGTGTCCTCTCGGTGTTATGGCAAAAGCGGGTCAAAAACCTGCATCGATATTATGGCAAATGTGCGTGTCAAGCCTGAATCGATACCAAGGTAATCTTGTGCCCAGTAACCTATTTATTGTACCGCACCGGATTTGAAATACGCAACAGCAACGGCGCCGGGACCCGCGTGCGTGCCGATGACGCTGCTGAGCTGCACGCAGTCGAGGGTGGCGACATGGCCTTTCCAGAGGCACTGGCTGTCCTCGATGTACTGGCGCAGCATCTCGTCGGAGAGACCGGTGTAGCCGAGCTGCAACGGCATGGAGAAATCGACGCCGTCGTGGCGGATCTGCTCAATGAGGAGGTTGTTGGCCTTCTTGGATCCGCGGGCCTTGCCCAAAACGGCGAGCTCACCGTCCCGGCACGTGACAACCGGCTTGATGTTGAGGACGCCGCCCGCGAGCGCAGCGGCACCGGAGATGCGGCCGCCCTTGCGCAGGTACTCGAGCGTGTCGACCATGGCGACCAGGCCGATTTCATCACGTTTTTGGCACAGGTGGAGCGCCAGCTCGTCGAGACCCATGCCGTTTGCGGCGCAGCGCAGTGCGTATTCTGCAAGAATGCCGGATGCAATTGAAACGTTCATACTGTCCACGACGCGGATGTTGGGGAAGTCTTCGGCGGCAATGCAGGCGCTCTGGTAGGTGCCGGACAGGCGCGAGGAGACGGTGATCACCACGGCTTCCTCGCCCTTTTGCTGAAGGTCCTCGAATACCTTTATGAACGCATCCGGCGTCGCCTGGCTGGTCTTGGGCAGCTCCTTGCTGGCGACAAGCTTCTGATAAAAGGTCTGCTTGTCTATTGTGACGCCGTCGATATAATCCGTCTCGCCGAACGAAACGGTGAGCGGCACGATGGTCACCTTTTTGCTGTACTTCTCACTCATATCGACTGTGGAATCAATAATAATTTTTACGGACATTTGATTGTTACTCCTTATTTACACAAATCTTGTTGGGTTTTGATGTGCCTGCGGACGACTATGGTCGGCCGTGGATTTACACGTCTTTTCGATAATCTTTGTTACTTACGACAATGTTGATTTATCAACGTTTGAAAGAATAGCATGGAGTTGTTGATTTGTCAACAAGAACTGTGGGGTGAATTTTGTGAGCTCTTTACAAGAAAGGATTTGCAGGCCTTGATCACGAATCCTGCGGTCACATTGCATCTGCCTTTATCGCCTGTTTTCGTGTACAATAAAATGAGATTTTATCACCGATATGGAGAACGTTATGAAGGTATTACAATTCATTTTTCTGACTATATGTGCCATTTTAGAAAGTGGTCTTTTCATCTTCAGCCTGCTGGGCGTCTTCGCACGTTTGAGTGACCCGACTATGGATGTGCCTATTGTGATGATCCTGGCCTTTTTGGCCTGCGCCATCGCTATGCTTGTTATTACGGTCAGGAGCTTCAATAAGCTGGCTAGAGATAGAGAGAATCCCGTCCTGCAAGGTTTTCTCTTCAAATTTCCGCTCCTCATTTTCACACTGGGAATCAGTTGGTTTGCTCTGGACATTCCGGAGGCCGGCTGCATTGCTGTGGTTATGGCAATTATGCTTGGGGCGCTGGTGATCTTCTTGCCCAAGATTTCTGAGAAAAATAAGAATACAAAGAGGGCCACAAAGCTAACCACTACTGAATTCCAATTCACCAAGGACAAAGCGGAATGGGCCTGGGAAGACGCAGCGGAAGAATATCGGCGCGTATATGGGAAGACGGCTGTGAAAGCATCTGACGTAGAAAAGCTTCCTTCAGGTGGCACGGAGATAGGGACGACCGGCTCTCCGAAGCAGGCAGAAGCAGAACAAGAATATACAGACGAAGAGACTATGAAGATTTTTGATTACGCGGCTATGCCGATCGCCTATTTTGTCGGCTGGCTGGTTCGGAAAAACCTTGTCAGTGACGAGTTCCGTCAGACGCATGGCGGAGAGGTTATCCGGGATCTAAAGGATGAAAAGCTGACGCCGGTCGATTTTTTGGCAGGGGATATGGATTATGTGTTCACGCGGGATGATGTCGCGCCTGAAGCACAGCGCTTTGTGGACATATATTATCGTGATGAGCTGGCTCCAATACCGTTCAGTCACAGATCGAGGCGGTATTTCTTTGACTATTATAAAGTGATCTGCAGCGAGTATGATTCGCCGCGCTACTACTGCGTGGATTTCACATGGGAAAAGTTCCACCGTCTGGCGGAGGTGCTCGATCTGCGGTATCGCGATTTTATGAGCGAGGAGCCCGATTGGGACGGGGCGGAAGCAAAGGCGGTTCTGAAAGGGCAGTATTGGGGCACGCCGGCGGAGCTCTTCGTGGAGCCCGGCACGATGCCGTCCTACGCCCAGAAATGCGCCGATGCGTTCGAGCACATGACGGAAGGCCTGCAGCAGGAGATCGCTGACTGCCTGATCGAGTACTATACGGGGACCGAGCCGACGGAGCCGTCGGTGGAGTGGATTCTGGGACATATGTCACCGAGCCGGGTGGAGGTCGTGAAGCCGGATCCCGGTGTCTGCGGGTGCAAAGCATTGTATGGATCGCACGCGGCGGATGAGCCGTTTGGAGTGTTGGCAGGCGGAGCAGCGACTTCAGCTGCAGCTAAGAAAAACGCAGTGCCGGCCTATGTGGTGCGCGGCGAGAGCGAGTGGGACCCGGAGCACGGGATTTCATTCACTGTGATCGGTGACCATGTGGTGGATTTTGGCGGATATGCCGATGCTATGTCGCCCTGCAGCGAAGATCTGCAATGGCGGTATCGAATTCTGGAGGATGCGTCGCGCGGCAACTATTGCAAGGCGGAGGTGATCCCGGCGAGGTTTGGCGGGCGAACAGGTTCGGCAGACAATCAAGTTGTGGTTCCCAAAGCGGCAGCGGCCCTCAAAGAGCACTGCGAGGACCTTGTCGAGGCACTGTACATCATGAAACGGGTCGAGCACTACGACTGTAAGATCACCTATGAGAACGGAAGACCCAACTATCTGTTTCTGGAGGCGACGGCGGGCGACCGCAGAACCTTCCGGGATTCGATTTCGCTGGGAAACTTCCAATGACTCGCATCGTAAGGAGTGACATCGAATGGCAAGACGGAATAATACGATTAGCAAAGACGAGATGTTTGCGAACGCGCCGGTTCTGGAGGCGCTCGCAGTGATGGCTGTGCCGACGATCATCAGCCAGCTCATCAATCTGATTTACAACATGGTAGATGCCTTTTTCATCGGCAGGACGGGAAATTCGTACATGATGGCGGCGACGACGATCACGCTGACCATGGTCATGCTCAACGTCGCCTTTTCCAACCTGTTCGGCGTCGGCGGGGGAAGCCTGGTCGCCCGGCTGATGGGCCGAAGGGAGCCAGGGTATGCGAGGCAGGTCAGCGCATTCAGCGTATACGGCGCGATTACGCTGGCGGTGACCTATTCGGTGCTGGTCGGCGTGTTCCTGGATCCGGTGCTGCGCCTCCTCGGCGCGTCGGATGCCACGATTGGGTTTGCGCGCCAATACGCCCTGATTGTCATCGTACTCGGCAGTTTGCCCAGTATTTTGTCACTGACGCTTGCGCACCTTCTTCGAAACGCCGGATATTCGGGCCAAGCCAGTTTGGGCCTTAGCATGGGCGGCGTTCTCAACATGGCACTGGATCCGCTGTTCATGTTTGTCCTTCTCCCCAGGGGGCAGGAGGTCGTCGGCGCCGCGATTGCGACAACGCTCTCCAATGTGATCGCCTGCCTGTATCTTCTGATCGCGGTCAAAAAAGCGACAGCCGAAGCGCCCCTGAGCATGCGCCTGCGGGATGCAATCGGCCTGGAGAAGCGCTTTGTGCGTGATATTTTTTCCGTCGGCGTGCCGTCCGCGATGCTGACGGGCATGTTTGATCTGGCCAATATATGTCTCAATGTCATTTCTGCCGCGCACAGCGATCTCGTGCTGGCGGCGATGGGCATCGTTATGAAAGTGGAGAGACTGCCCAACGCAATCAATGTGGGGCTCTCCCAGGGCATGATGCCGATCGTGGCTTATAACTATGCGTCCGGGAATGAGGAGAGGATGAACGAAGTCATTCGCAAAACACGGTATATTGGCCTGGCGTTCGCGGGAGCCAGTGTTGTGCTCTTCGAGATTTTTGCAGGACCGGTTTCCAGAGCTTTCCTCAGCACGTCGGGGAGCGATGCGGAGATTGCTATGCAAACGGTGGCCTTTGCGGCGACGTTCCTGCGACTGCGATGCCTCGCTTCGCCGGTGCAGTTCATCAACTACAATACGTCCTTCTGCATGCAGGGCATGGGAAAGGGCAAGGAGACCTTGCTGCACGCGACGGTGCGCCAGCTGGGATTCTACATCCCGATCATGTTCCTTATGGATCGACTGTGGGGCACCACAGGCCTTGCGTCCGCGCTGGTCATCAGTGAGGCCTTGAGCGCTGTGTTTGCGCTGTGGCTGCTGCGCAGATCAAAGTGAGTCAGCGGACCTGTCCGCTGACTCAATCCGGCGACGCGATGGGGGCGTACCCCATCGCGCACCGTAGGGGCAGCTCCTACTTTACAAATTTCCCAGCAGGAAGTCCTTGGACAGGCCAAAGAACTCCCGCAGCATATTGTTGGGCAGGAACAAGGGCGTCGACGGCGCCGCAATGGCGTAAGCCCCGGTCAGCCCCTGCTTGCGCGCCAGCGCGAGCCCGCGCGTGACGTGGAAGTTGCTGGTGACGATGGCGACAGAGGCGTCCGGGGAGGTCATGAGAGCCTTGCTGTTGGCAATGTTTTGAACCGTGTTGAGAGCGCGGTCCTCGACAACGATGCGCGCGGCGGGAATTCCGACCCGCACGAGGTAGTCCCGCATCCCCTGCCCCTCGGGAAACGGCTCGGCAGCGCCCTTGCCGCCGGTCACGATGCAGATCGTGCCCTCATTTTCCGGCCTGCGCAGGTAGTCCGCCGCCGCGTCGAGGCGATATTTGAGCACAGCGCTGGGCCCGTCCTCGCGCACTTGTGCGCCTAGGACGATCAGATAGTCGAGCCCCGCCGGCGCCTGCTTGCTAAAACCTTGCACGACAAAACTCTCACACACAGCGAGCATGATCACGCCTGCACAGACGGCGATGAGTAGGAGCGTGCGCAGGACTCTCGGCACCCTTGCAAGGAAATGGTTCCGGAGCAGAAACCCGAGGAGCAGAAAGAGCGCGCCGAGTGCAAACCACACGACAAAGAAGGTCGTGCCACTGCGGATCATGAAAACCATGACGCCATATAGGAGGCACAGAGCGCCGATGATAAAGAGTAGAACTACTGGTAATGACATTGTATATTCCTCTGGGGGCAGACCCCAAATTAATCAAGTGTTTAAAAAATTTCCTGGTACTTGTATAATGAGCCTTAACAAGGCCGAATGTCAATGAGGAGGCCCAGGACGGAAACGAGGTCCGCGGCCCATCAAGACGCAGGACGGAAACGAGGCCCGCGGCCTCACCAAATCACAGCAGTAAAGAAAGGCGGAATTCAGAATGAAGAAAAATCTCGGAGTTGTACAGGCAGTTTATCCGATGCCGGTGCTGATGGTTGCGGCATATGACGAGAACGGCAAGGTGAACGTGATGAACGCGGCGTGGGGAATGATCTGCAATTCGGACAGAATTGCACTGTTTATTGATGAGGACCACAAGACCACCCAGAACCTGCTGGGCACCAAGGCGTTCACGGTCAGCCTGGCGGACAAGGATCACATGGATGTGGCGGACTTTTTTGGCATCGCGACGGGCAACAAGATGGCTGACAAGTTCGAGAGAACCGGCTACACGGCGGTCAAGAGCGAGTTCGTCAACGCGCCGATCATCGATGAGTTCCCTGTCGTCATGGAATGCGAGCTGGCCGAGGTCGTCGAGAACGACAGCTTTTACTGCATCGTTGGCAAAATCGTGAACACCGCAGCAGAAGAGAAGGTCCTCTCCGAGAACGGAAAGGTGGATCCGTCCAAGCTGCAGGCGCTGATTTTTGACCAGTTCCAGCACGGCTACTACGTATCCGGCGAGCAGGTCGGCAAGGCGTGGAACGCCGGCGCGGGCCTCATGAAGAAATAATGCATGCGAATCAGCTGCGCACTTTCGAATAAGATGAAAGAAACACAAATCAGTGCGGAACCCGCCGATCCGACGAGGGAAGCAGCCCAACGGGCGAGCAAACCCGCCGCTGGCCAGCAAGAAATCAGCGCGCGGGCCAAGCGCCTCGCCAAACGCACGGCCAAAGACTGGGGCGACCGCGATGTCACGACCTATGCGTCCAGCATTGCGTTTTACTTTTTTATGTCCATGATCCCGCTGCTTATCATTATTTTGCAAACGATCACGCGCATCGGCCTGTCGCAACGGGAACTGCTCGACTTCATAAGCCGCCTGATCCCGGAAACCGCATATGAATTCGCAGCCCGAATCGTGGCCGAGGCGTACACAAACGCAAAAGGAACGCTTTCCGTCTCGGCGCTAATCCTCTTGTGGTCCGCGTCCAGAGGCACAATGGCGCTCCGGTGCGGCCTCAACAAAGTCTATGACGAAGAAGAGCGAAGGTCGTACCCAGTGCTTTGCCTGATCTCCATCGGGTACACGATCGTGATGATCATGATGTTTGGCGTCATGCTCTTTCTCGTATTTGCGGGCCCCGTCAGCCACTTCCTATTCGAACGGATGCCGGACGTCATCAGCAAAACCATCACGATCGAGCTGTGGCAGCGAAACCTTGTGGCGGTGCTCATTATTTTCATCCTCGCGCTGGTCTACACATTCGTCCCGGCGGGCAGGCGAAACCTCGTCAGGCAGCTCCCCGGCGCCCTCCTCGTAACGCCGCTGTGGAACGCCTTTTCGTGGGGCTTTTCCATCTACGTAAGAGGCTACAACGCCTACACGATGTTCTACGGGAGCCTCGGAACGATCGCAATCTTCCTCTTCTGGCTGTATTGCTGCTTCTATATCCTGCTGATTGGCGGCTACTTCAACCGATTCTGCGGAGAGCGCTGGGACCGGGTCAAAAAAATGATCCTTGACCGCAGGCGCGGCGGTGGGCGACAGTGCAGAAGGCAATGACAATTACTGGACTATCAGACAGAAGTCAATAATAATTTATCGAAAAACGATAAATTATTATTGACTTATTTTATTGCGGGTGTTATTGTCATGCTATAGAAAGGGGCAGCAGGAAGAGGAAGAGCGCCCGCCAAGGCGCGCAGCGCACGCAGCAACTGCCAGCCCCAGTAATACACTGTAAAACTCCGGAAAGGACGTCCATTTATGAAACAGAATGCACTGGCCAAATGGCTCAAGTTTATCATTGTTGGAGTAGGCATCTGCGGCCTGCTCACCTATACCGTCATCATGCCCCGGTTCGCGGCCTATCTCGTCCGCCAGAATTCAATGCTGGAAAAGAACGTGCTGCCCTGGTTGATCCTCATCTGGATCAGCGCGATCCCTTGCTATATCGTCCTCATTCTGGGGTGGAAGATTGCGGACAACATCCGATTGGACAGATCCTTCTCCTACGAGAATGCCAACTACCTGAAGTGGGTATCTTATCTTTCCATGGCAGATGCCGTTTTTGTCTTTGTGGCGAACATTATTTTCCTGCTGCTTGACATGTCAGCCGCTGCCGTGATGCTGGTCATCTGCATCATTGTCTTCGCTGGAATCGCCATATCCATCTGCGCTGCAGCCCTTTCCCACCTGGTGGTCAAGGCGGCGGAGATCCAGGAGGAAAACGACCTGACTGTGTGAACGGCCAGCCACCAACCATCAATTGGAACAATGTGAGGAGACAACCATGGGCCATCTGGTTTTTAACATAGATGTCATGCTGGCAAAGCGCAAAATGAGCGTGACAGAACTTGCCAACCGAGTGGGTATTACACTCGCCAACATGTCGATCCTGAAGAACGGTAAAGCCAAAGCGATCAAAGTGTCGACGATCGAGGCACTTTGTGAGATTCTCGACTGCCAGCCCGGGGATCTGTTTGAGTATGTGAAGGATTCTGAGGAGGAGTGATCCAATGAATAACGAAACTGGAAAGCTGTCTTTTGACAAGCTGCTATTGCTGAGCAGTGTATTCGCACTGTTCTACACGTTCTGTCTCTATAGGAACAAGATGGGGCTCACATTCCCCCTTTTCGCGCTGGGAACGGCGGCGCTTTTCCTGTACTACCTGCGCCTCAGTGGTCGCGCGCTGAAGAGGGGGTCCGCCCTCTACCTGGCCGGAATTGCCCTTCTGGGCCTGAACGTCTGCCTCACAAGCAACGAAATTGTCATCCTTTTTGACAAGGGTTTTATTTTTTTGCTCTTTTTTATGCTTTTTCTGCATAATTTGTACGATGTCGCCACCTGGGACCTGTCAAAATACGCCCTCTCCCTGAGCGCCATGATCCTCTCCACGGTACAATTTCTGCCTAGACCGGTCAAAGACCTCGGCGCTTACCTCAACATCAGAACCGGCGAGCGGTCAAAAAACAGAGCCCCCGCCGAAACCGCCGGCGGGCAGATGAAATCGGTTGTCTTTTATGTGATGATCGGACTCGGGATTTCTGTGCCGCTGCTTGCGGTGATTCTGCCGCTGCTTTTGTCATCGGATGTGATCTTTATGGAATTCTTTGAGGGGGTGTTTGATTTTGACATAGGGGACGATCTGGGCGCAATTCTCTTTATGGTCGTTTCTGTGTTTGTCGCTTCGTATGGGATGCTCTGCCGATTCGGACAGCCCATGAAATATGCGGCGACGCCGGTCACGGACAAGCGCACTCATAGTCCGGTCATTGCGATCACCGTCAACTTGGTGCTGTTGGTTGTGTATTTGGCGTACTGCGGGATTCAGGTGGTTTACCTGTTCCTGCGCCGGGGCACGCTGCCGGAAGGATATACGTATAGCAGCTATGCGCACGAAGGATTTTTCCAGCTGGTATTTGTATGCATGATCAATATTTTGATAGTGCTGATTTGTAGGAAGTATTCCGCGGATAGTGCTGCGCTGAAGTCAGTGCTTTGCCTGATCAGCGCTTGTACCTACGTACTGATTGCATCTGCGGCATATCGAATGTTTCTGTACATCGGCGCGTACAAGCTGACCTTTCTGCGGCTCTATGTGCTGTGGGCGCTGGCCGTCATGGCGGTCGTTATGGCGGGGATCATCGTGTACCTTTTCCGGCCCGGGATGCAGTTCGCGAGATTCGCCGCCGGTGTGCTGGTGGGGCTCTGGATCGTCTTCGCCTACGCTAAGCCGGACTATTTGATCGCAGCGTACAACATTCAGAATCATGACGATGATTCCTATATATTGCAGCTGTCGTATGATGCGGTGCCTGCCATCGAGAAATACGATGCGAGCGGGAAGCTACTGGCTGACTACTTTGAGTTCGGTTCGTATTCGATTTTTGATGAGAATCTCGAGGGGGATGCGCCGCGCGGCAGGAAGGCGTCCCTGCGGACGTGGAATTATTCGCAGCAAAGAACGTACAGGATTTACGATGGGTATAGGGAGAGGCAGCGGAGTAGCTTTTAGGCGGCGCTGAGTGTCTCCACTAAGAAGCCTTGTATGTATGCTCTTAGAAATAGTCAGGAAAGTTATCTAAATCATCCAGAAAAAGCACCAGGTCCCCTCAACCAACCTAAGGGAACCGGGTGCTTCATTTTAGTCACTGAATCTGAAATTCCTCATACAATTTCTTACGATATATCGGATCCGCAGAAGCCTTTTTTACGTCCTCGATCCGTCCGGCGGAGAGAAGCTTCCCAGTTAGATCAGCGAACTTGCTCTCGCCTTTCTCCATGCCTTTCTCCATGCCTTTCTCTTCACGCTCGTCCCCGTAGCTTTCCCGGTCCATGCGGTCAAACATCTCCTGAGTCAGCATAATCTGCACCTCCTTGTCTTGAGACATGTTGTGGATTTCGGACAGGATCCCGGACAAGGTTTCATCCTCGGCGGCGGTTTGGGCAACCCGGGCGTCGTTCACATCTGCAATCGCGGCAAGCCACTTCTGCAGCCGGTCGGGCTTCCCGTCCTCCGCTTCCGCGTTAATCCCCCTCTTGAACTGGTCAAAACACTTATCAAGCTGGACATAGATCGTCTTAGCCCGGGCTGGGTAGGAGAGACCGGTGTCGGAGCGCAGTGAGGTGAAACGGTGGATGTAGCGGTCACTTTTTTGGTCGTAGTCCTTGAATGCCTTGGGGCTCTTCACCATCAGAACGACAAGGAGCACCTCATTTACGTTTCTGTAAGAGACGCTGCTTTTTGCTCTGCCGCGGGACGCGGAATATTGCAGGAGCAGCATGCTCGATGCGTAAAGCTCCACACGCGTGAAGATGAAGTTCTGCGCCGCGTTCTGGATCTCGAGATCTGTCAGACGCCCGTCCCTGAGCCAGGAGGGAATGTCTGAGACCATGCCCTTGGAACCTGTTGACTGTCGCAGGGCCTCGTTGGTGGCACTGGACCTGACGTCGATCGTGGCGTCCTTGGCAATGTTTTGCAGCAGGAAGTTGAGCCGGTCCGGGTGAATGTCCGCGCTGAAAACTCGCTTGGCAATCGTGTCCGAGTAAAGTGGCGGCAATTCTATGCCGTCAAAAATCCGCTGCAACGTCTGCTGGTCCTGTGTGGAAAGCTGATCAAAAATATGTGACTGAACCATGTTGGATCCTTTCCGATAAGACTATCTTATCATAGATGTGCTGTACATGTGCTGCCAGAAATGAAACAGAAATGTCTGCAAGGCCTAAAGGTTGGAGGTTTGACGCTTGCGGTACAGGAACGCTGGAAGAACGTGCACGAAGCTGTTTCATGCGCCGATCGTAGCACGGTTCCCGGAGAAAGAAAACAGGTTCAGAGGCCTAAAATACGAAAGCGGGCATTCTTGTGATTTTCGTACAAAGGGTTTCTTGGAGCTGTGGCTGATCGGTTCCACCAAGATTTCATTTATGCTTGTCTTGTCGGGCTGAGCTACTAAGTTTGACCCGAATCTTACGACAGAGCAGATGATGCATGGCAAATACCACCGCCAGTCCGATGTAAAGCAGTCGACATCCCCCAACAGAATCATCAACTACATCATCAAACACGACGAAGCGAAGAAAATCATTGCTGTTGATTACCGCAACCTTCCGCAAAGCACCAGGAAGGAAAAGAAGTATTACGAAATCGCAAGAAAACGAGACCATCGCCAGAAGAAGCGCCAGCTTTACAACCTGCTTGACTGCATTTCCCGTGGTGAAACCCCGGCCAACAAATGGATGGCCATTTGCTGAGCAATAAAACTCAGCCCCAAATGATATAGTTACAAACCGAATTAAAAGATATACTGGAGATGAGCAAGAGGGACAGGTCCACGGACTCACTTTGATTCACACCAAAGAAAGGAGGAGGGAAATATACAATGAAGAAGAGCACAAATCACGCGAGGGCACTCCTACTGGCATCTATCATGGCCTTATGTGCGATTGCATGCGGTGCCACAGGCAAACCGGCCGCAGGCTCCGCCCAGAATCCGGCTGCCCAAGCATCCCAGGAAACTGCCCAGGGCCAAGAAGCCGCTCAAGATCCGGCTTCTCAAGCATCCCAGGAAACTGCCCAGGGCCAAGAAACCACTCCGGTAGCCCCCGCCGAAAAGAACGGCGACATCTACATCCTCTTCACGAGCGATGTGCACTGTGGGGTGGAGCAGGGTTTTGGCTACGCGGGGCTGCAGCAGGTGAGAGACACGCTCGAGTCGAAGGGGTATGAGACCATCCTCGTCGACGACGGCGACTCCATCCAGGGCGAAGCCATCGGGACCCTCAGCAAGGGCGAGACGATGATCGACTTGATGAACGACGTCGGATACGACGTCGCGATCCCGGGCAACCACGAGTTTGACTACGGAACGGATCGCTTCCTGGAATTGGTCAAAAAAGCGAACTTCCCATACATCAGCTGCAATTTTAGCCACAATGGCGAGCTGGTGCTGGAACCCTATGTGGTCAAGGAGGCGGCCGGCCGCAAGATCGGTTTCGTCGGCATCACAACGCCCCTGACCTTCCGCGGTTCTACGCCCACCAATTTCCAGGACGAAAACGGCGAGTTTGTCTATGACTTCCTGCAGACCGACCAGACGGGCGAGCTTGTCTACAAGGCAGTGCAGGACGCGGTCGACGCCGCGCGGGCGGATGGCGCAGAGTTTGTGTATCTGATCTCGCATCTGGGAAATGAGGAGGAATGCAGGCCTTGGACCTATGCGGACGTGATCGCCAACACGACGGGCATCGATGTGGTCCTCGACGGCCATAGCCACGACACGGACCAGGTCACCATGAAGAACAAAGACGGCGAGAAGGTGACTCGCTCCGCAGTCGGGACCAAGATGGCGTGCATTGGGTATAGCTGTATTTTGGCAGATAAGGGAATCTCGGAGACGGGCATCTGGAGCTGGCCCAATAAGACTTCCGCGCCGGAACTTCTCAACATTCAGAATGAGATGCGCGACAAGGTGAGCGCAGCGGGCCAAGCGATTGCAGAAGAAATGGGCAAAATAGTGGCCCACACCACGGTGGAACTGACCATCTACGACCCAGTGGAGAAGGACAACTCGGGTAACCCCATCCGCATGGTCAGACGGGGCGAGACGAATTTGGGCGATTTGTGCGCAGATGCGTATCGCAGCCAGTCCGGGGCAGACATTGCCCTTCTTAATGGAGGAGCCATTCGCGTCAGCATCCCGAAGGGTGATATTACTTATGGGAATATCATTGCGGTCAATCCTTTTGGCAACGAGCTGTGCGTCCGCGAAATGACCGGGCAGCAGATTCTGGATGCGCTTGAGTGGGGCGCCCGCACGGTGCCGAGCGAGTCCGGCGCGTTCCCGCAGGTGTCCGGACTGACCTACGAGATCAATGTGGCGGTCGACAGCCCCTGCAAGCAGGACAAAAACGGCATTTTTGCCGGCATCGAAGGCGAGCGCCGCGTGCGCAATGTAATGGTCGGCGAGGAGCCGCTCGACCCTGATCGAACATACACCGTTGCAGGCCAGGACTACATGCTCCTGAAGCATGGCGACGGCTATGGCATGTTTGATGAGGCGCCCATCCTCAAGCAGGGCATCAAGCTCGACAACCAGGTGCTGATCGATTACATCGTGGATACGCTGGGTGGAGATGTTGGCGAAGAGTACGCGGACCCGTATGGACAGGGAAGAATTGTGATTGTGGAGTGAGGCACTGGTGAGGGCAGGTGAGTCATTCCAAACTTGCATTGAACCCATTAGGCACAATCGTGCATCTTATTATGCGAGATTTCTTAATGGAAGATGCATTTGATCGAGCGCGTGGAGGATTGATTGGCCTGCTTTGGTTCGATTAGCCACTGACGTGCATCTTATTATGTGAGTTCTCTCGGAAGGAGATGCATCTGCCAGCAAGAATTAAAAGATGTGTGCATCACAGTTTGAGATTTCTGTGATATTAGGATGCAGATTTTAGAGGAGGGCAGAGGAAATCAAAAGAACTTGATTTGAAGATGCAAATGGACGGTGTCGACTGCATCATCAAATAGGTGATTGTCCGAGATAAGATGCTTTATCATCTCTTACATGTGCTATCTACTTATAAAAGCAGCGCCAAAACACAAATTAACAGAACGAGGATGCATCATTTGCATCCTCGTTCTGATTTTTTCTCGATTTCTCTGCCCACTTAAAAAAGTTGCATCCTATGCCGGCATTTTGGGATAAATATGATGCATATGTAGCCACAGCACCCGGCAAGTGAGCCCTATGGACAGGCCCACAGACTCACCACCAACCAACAAAAGCATCCCAACCCGACAAAAAGCAATAATAAGTTGATATAATGTAAAATATAGTTGACATATTGCTATCGAAAGCATATCATATCCTTAAAGATAGTAATCACAGCGATAACAATCGTATCCCCACAAAAGGAGGCAGATATGTATAACGAAGCAAGAATGTTTGGTGTTGCAACAGGCATCGCAGTTGGATTAGTGCTTGCACTGATCATCATAAGGACAATCAATCGTGACAAGAAACTCATGACCGAGTATGATGAGATGCAGAAGCTGGCGCGCGGCCAGGCCTACAAATATGCGTTTTACGCGGTGATGATCTATGAAGCGCTGGTGTGCTGGCTGTCAATGGGCGTGGAGCTGCCGGCAGAGCAGAGTGTGATTCACTTTTTTGGCATATTCATCGGAATCACCGTGCAGGCGTGCTATTGCATCTGGAAGGATGCATACGTCGGCTTGAACACGAACCTGAAACGGTACATCATCCTGATGACGATTGCGTCCGTTCTCAACTTGTTCACGGCGTTTATGGCGTGGAGGAACGGAGAACTGTTCGTTGACGGCATATTCCAGTTGCAGACGATCAACCTGCTCTGCGGACTGATGTTTGCGGCAATCGGCGCAGTCGGCCTTGTCAAAAAACTGGCAGACAGGGAGGAGGACGCATGAAGAACCTGAAATTAAAAGCGGCCAGGGCCGGCCTTGATATGTCGCAGGCCGACTTGGCAGAGGCCGTCGGCGTCTCCCGCCAGACCATCAGCGCGATCGAGAAGGGCGACTACAATCCGACCATCAACTTGTGCATCAAAATTTGCAAAGTCCTTGGCAAGACACTCGACGAATTATTCTGGATCGAAGAATGAGCCTATCTATGGGGCGGATGTGAACGGTATTTTGACCAAGGCGGAGGAGGCCTTGTCGAATATTGCGTCAAAAAATCGAGAAGAGGAAACGTGATGTCACTGGAAAAAGCAAAGAAATATCTGGAGCAGGGGGAATTTCGAATGAAAAAAGCAGCAATCGTGGCATGCTCCAACGCCAAGGAGTTCCAATACAAGCCTCAAATCGATGACCTCACCGCTTACCTGCATTCCGTCGGCATAGAGGCGGTGCTGAGCGACTGCATCTTTTCCGATGACAGCGTTTTTTCCGGAACGCCGCGCGAGAGGGCGGCCCAGCTGATGAGGATGTACAGGGACCCGGAGGTCGAAGAAATTTACGATATTTCGGGCGGAGATGTGGCCAACCAGATTCTGGACGAACTGGATTATGGCGCGATTGCGGCCAGCAAGGCGACCTTCTGGGGCTACAGCGACCTGTCCACGGTGCTCAACGCGATCTACACCATGACCGGCAAGGAGGGCGTCCTCTACCAGATCCGAAATGTGGTGCGCGGAGACAGCACAGCCATCCAGCGCGCCCGCTTCCAGAACCGGGCCGACCTCTTCAACCCCGCCTTCACCTTTGTGCAGAAGACCGCCATGAAAGGCGTGGTCGTCGGCGGCAACATCCGATGCTTCTTAAAGCTTGCCGGCACTCGCTATTTTCCCAACCTGGATGCCAAAATACTCCTCCTCGAAGCCCTCGGCGGCGAAGTGCCGCAGATGGCGACCTATCTGGCGCAGCTCAAGCAGATGGGGGCTTTTGACAAGGTGAACGGAGTCCTGCTGGGAACATTTACCGCCATGGAGCGAAGTGAGTGCACCCCCGACATCGTCACGCTCGTCAAGGAAGTCTGCGGCCCTGACATGCCCATCGCCAAAACTGCCGAAATCGGCCACGGCCACGACTCCAAGGCCATCATAATCGGCCGGGAGCTCCAGCTGGGGTCAGCCTGCAGTGCGTAGAGGGGTCATTGTCCCCAGCTGGGGTCAACTAAAGAGAAAAGCGGCCTCTTGGGTGGTTTGTCCCCCAACACAAAACAAGACCACAGGGCTGCCCCTGTGGTCTTATAACTACTCACTCATTCACTTAACCGCATTCACCATGGTCACGACATCTTCCGCGCTCAGGCCAAAATCATCGTCGCCGCCTGCGCCATATGCAACAACCGCATAATTATAATCGCCGGCCGTCCAGATCGTCTTGGTCGCCTCGCCCTCGCGGTTGCCGAAGCACTTCACTTCCTGGCCGTCCACGTCCTGCGTCCACTCGAACGTGTACGCCGTGGAATCCAGAGAGACATCTCCGTCAACGCCGCAGGGAATCTTGCCCTTGATCACGCTCATATCAACCGCCGCAGCGGGGCAGAAGATCTGCGCCACGCCGTCCATATATCTGTAAGTGATCGCGCCCATCTCGCCGAGCACGCCCAGAGTCGTCTGCGTTCCATTCAGATCTGCCAAAACATCAATGCCTGCACCTTTTGCGGCTTCCTCAGCAGTTGCTGCCTGCGTCCAGTTTGTGTGACCGCCTTCAGCAGCCTCAGCAGCATCAATACCCGTGCCTTCAGCACTGGCTACTTCGACATCGTCCGGAAGCGCAGCGTCTTCCATGCCAACGATTTCATTAACAGGCTTTACGCTCAGAGTCACGGTACCGGTCGCTTTGTCCAGAACAGTGATCTTCAGGTCATAGTCGCCGGATTCAAATGTGGCACCCTGTGTTGCCGTGCCGGAAATTGTCATCTCAGACGTTGAGTCCATATCGGGAAGCTCATCCATGCTCTGATCCTCATCCGTCGCGATGAATCCGATGAGCACCTTGCCGCCGTCATTGAGCTCGCTGGTGACCTCAATTCCTTCACCTTCTTCAACACGGAGGTATCCGCCCTGTACAAATTCTTCCTCATTGGCATTGCTGAATTCGATGGTGGCCACCTTTTCATCAGACATGTCCATCGTGATCGAACTCTCTTCAACTTTTCCGCAACCTGTTGCAATCATCGACAGAGCCAAAACTGCTGCCGCTGCAAATGCTATTGTCTTCTTAAACATAACTGTTTTCCTCCAAATCTGAGTAATTATGATTGCAGTAATAACTGCATCGTTTTTTAATGTTTGACTAAATCTACGTCGACGCCTGCCGGAATCCACGCAATCTCATAAAAACTTGTTCGCAGCCATTGCGAACACCCCCTCACCTAACCGGCCGCCTAATCCTGCCAAAATAGAAAAAGCACAGAATGATCTGGAACACCGTGGAACACGGAATTCCCAGCCCGATAAAAAAGAGCCGCCCGGTCATCCGGCACATGAGATACGCGACCGGAATTCGGATCAGAAAAGCCGCGGCAATCCCCTGGAGCATGACAAACCCGGTTCGCCCGAGCCCGTTGTAAAACCCGATAAAGCAGAACAGGAAGCAGGTCAGCAGGCAGTCGATACCGTAAGCCTTCAAATAATCAAAGCCGGCGGCGACGACATCAAGATCAGAGGAGAAGGCCCCACAGAGCAGGTCTCCGTGGAAAAAGGCCAGCCAAAACTGGCAGCAAGCAGGGGGGGCGATCATGCCCACATTCACCCGGCGTTATTATCTGCAAGTACAGGGTTTCTGATCATCACATAATCATCCGCGAACAAGAGCTCAAGGTCTTTAGCTTCCGGAACTACATAAAACGCGACCCAGCCACTGATCGAATCATGCGGTCTAAGCACAATATTTTGAGAACCATCCTTATACAGCGGCGGCTCAAAGATCTTATTGTTTTCTTCGTGATGTCTGAAGAATGGAGTCAACTTGCAGTCCTCCATCTCGACACCGTCGGCGTTCAAGCGGACGTGGTACCCGAACCGAGTGTTTTTGGCAAAAAATTCATCGACAAGAGAAAACGCTTTCTTTTTGGCACTTCCATTGGTGATGCGGACCTTAAAGGCAATCTGCTGAAGGCCTTCTTTAAAGCAGCCCTCATTGGGCATGCCATTAGAATCATTGATCATCTTATAAGGAACTACTTCATCGCAATCGAAGATGATTACGTGGGACAGTCCATCCAGACGGGAATGCAATTCGCGACGTGCGGCATTGTCTTTAAGAATGCCCTTGATGCAGACGGCAAGGCAGGCGGCGTATGCTAAGACCAATACAGCAAAAATGATGATCTTCGCAGTCAACGGCGTGACAAACTTAAACAGCAGCGCTGATAAGATGACTAATGCAATTGATGCGCAGATAAGGCGGACCACTTGTTTTGTTCGGCTCTTGTTGAGAACCATCAGGCGGCTTTTGTTATCCGCTATTTCGGCCTCTCGCGCCGCCGTAAATTTATGGATGGAGCTTTCGGTTTCAGCTCCGCAGTACGGACACTTCGTGTCGCTCCTATTGATTACGTTATTGCAATATATGCATGTAATTCTTGCCATTGCACCTCACCTCTCAGATTCTGATATTCGACGGAAGCACAGATCCTATTCAGATTAAAGTCAAAATAGTCCCTTTCACCCAGTATGCACACAGTCCTTCCGCTTGTAAAGACGAAGATTATCATGTGGAAAAGGGAGGAGAAATATGGTACGTTGGGAGCGGAGACTATGGAACAAAGCTGACCATTTAGAGAGTTGGTCTGAAAGAATATGGAACTCCATAAATGGAAAGGAGAAGAATGACAGTTAATTCTGAAATCTACAGAATCCTGTGGTATTTTGCCGTTTACTCGGTCCTAGGGTGGTGCGTGGAAGTTGTCTACTGTACAGTAAAGAGCGGGAAAGTTGTCAACAGGGGATTTCTGAACGGACCGGTCTGTCCGGTATATGGGTTCGGAATGCTGGCGATCTGCAAGGTGGTAGACCTGTTGCCGATGGAGAGCATGGGGGAGGTCCAATTTGTGCTACTGTTCCTTGCGGGAATGGTGCTGGCATCTCTGGCCGAGCTGATCGCGGGATGGAGTTTATTCCATCTGTTTCACGCGCGTTGGTGGGACTACTCGGACAGGCCGTTTAACATCGGAGGTTATGTATGTTTGCAGATGAGCCTCTTGTGGGGAACGGGAACGATCATCATGATCGACTTCATCCATCCGATCACGCAGAGACTGACAGTGGACATGCTCCCGATGCAGACGGGATGGGTGGTGCTGGCGGTGTTTTATCTGGTTTTTTCTGCAGACCTGACGGTTACAGTATCGATCATGGTCGGACTCAATAAGAGGCTGGCTCGGCTAGATCAGCTGCGCACATCCATGCGGACCGTAAGTGATTCGATGAGCGGGATGCTGGGAGAAAGCGCGCTGCGGACGCAGCAGAAGATGGACGAGAACAAGGTGCAGGCGGCACTTGCCAGAGCGGAACTGCGGGATCTCGCTGAGGGGACAAGGAGAGAGATCCAGGACCGTGCACAAGAGCGGCGGAAAGAACGGGAGGAATACCTAAAGAATCTGGAAGAACGTCTTCACAGGCAACTCACATCCGGGAAGATGTTCGGGCCAAGGCGTCTTCTGCGGGCATTCCCGGAGTCAAAGCATATGCGATACGGCGAGATTTGGAAGCAGCTTTCCGATGAGATTAATGGGGAAAGGGATTCGACAACTGAGCACGACGCATCCTAATCGAAGCAGGAATTCATCGCATACAATAGAGTTGGAGGTGAACACTACATGTTATCAAATAGAAAAGAACAATTAAAGCAAGTCTTCGAAGATACCCAACAGTTCTACACAGAGAATCCAATTCTGGCATCCGCCGTAGATGCAAGTCGAAAGAACACGAAGCTTTATGAAGCTGATGATTATCCCGAGCTGCCGATTCTGGGAACAATGGAGAGACTGTGGGAGATAGCAGAAGATTCAAACCTTTCATTATCCGCGCAAGGTGGAGCATATGCCGCTATGAAAGCAATAGAGCACGGCGCTCCTAACAATCCAGTACAACACAATCAGGAAATCCGACTGTCAAAACATAGAACCTTTGAAGCAGCCATGGCACTTCACAAGGAATTCCCTGATAAAAAGATTGCAGTTCTCAATTTTGCCTCTGCAACAAGACCTGGAGGTGGAGTGAAGAACGGAGCCAGTGCGCAGGAGGAGAGCCTGTGCCGTTGCTCAACCTTATATCCGACAATTGACAGACGCTGGCTTTGGCAAAAATACTATGATGTGAATCGCGCTGCGAAGAATGTGCTGCATACAGATGCCTGTATCTATTCGCCCGGCGTCATCATCTGCAAGACTGACGAAAGCATCCCGAAGAGGATGCCCGAGAGTGAGTTTGTAACCGTAGATGTCATCAGCTGTGCGGCACCAAATCTTAGAAATATGCCGGCGAATAAGCACAATCCTGAAACTGGAAAGCCCACTACGGTGGACAGAAATCAGCTCTATGAGATTCATCTAAACCGTGCGTATCACATATTCCACATTGCAGCAGCGAACAAAGTAGATATCCTGATCCTGGGTGCTTTTGGGTGTGGTGCATTCGCCAATGATCCCATGGTCGTAGCAGAAGCATACAGAACTGCAATTATTCCCTATAGGGCAAGATTTGATTTAATCGAGTTTGCAATATATAGCAGTGGTAATAAGAATGAGAATTATGATGCGTTCAACAGATTCTTTTGGATGACAACCGAGGACGGAAAACGCTAGGGATATTGATTAGACAACAAGAGGATACTATTACTGTAAGGGAGGAAAAGCTTTACTAGAGCGCTAGTTATTTAATAGTGGATTGTCGGGGCATCCCCATATGGGGGCACCTGTTTTATACGTTATAAATTAAGCAACCGTCAGGCAGCAATATCTCCACATCTTTTGAGTTGTCTGCATAATTCCTATCACAGGAAATCCTATTTACAGAGATTTATTCACACACTAAAAACAAGCTAAAAGATAAGCAGATAATTATCATCAGAATTAAGAATTTAGTAATTTTATATATGCTATACTTACAATTTACACAATAATACAGTCAGAGGAGAGTTATCAATGAAAAGAACACGCACCACATCTATTATTTTGTCGTCACTATTGTCTATATCCATAATGTGTTCCACCTTCACAAGCATTGACGTAATGGCAGCAGAAAGCAACACGTCAAATCAATTAGAAGAGCAGTCAGTTGAATCAACAGATTTAGAAGTTGATGATCTTTCATCAAGTGCACAGGCGGGTGATGAGAACCAAGCTGTTGATCAAGAAGACGATACAGATAAGACACCCAATGACAATTCAAGAGAGAATGAAATAATAAACGAAATGGATTCATCAGGTGCTACTACCTCGGTGGGTCAAGAATCAGATGAACAGTCAAATGATTCATCAACGGAACTTTTCGAAGAAACAGAAGCAGGTATTGAGAATATTAACAATGAGCAAGTTGCCACTGGTGAAACCGCTGATGAAGAGATTGTAGATAAAACTAGTACAACAGAAGAAATAGAGAATGCAAATCCTACAGATAGCAGTAATACTATAGATTCTGGTAGCTGTGGAGATAATATAATGTGGGCTGTTTCAGGTCCCGAAAACGATTATACTCTTACTATCAGTGGAAATGGCATTATGTCTGATTATTCTGAGGAAGATGCTCCGTGGTTTACGTACAGCGCAGCCATCTCAACAATAAAGGTTGAGGAGGGCGTCACAGAACTCGGGCGTTATTCATTTTATTCACTTACCAATCTTGTTAAAGTATCTTTACCGGAAACCATTGAAGTAATAAAGGACCATTGCTTTGGATACTGTACATCTCTTTCAAAGATCAGTATTCCTAAAAGCATTATTGTAATTGGTGACTTTGCATTTGAAGGTTCTGGACTGACAGAAGTTTATTATGCAGGTAGTGAGGATGACTGGAATATCATCGAGATTGGGCAAGGAAATGAGGATATTATTACAAAAGTCTCCTATACAGTTATAGAGAGAACACCTGTCATCGAGCTTTCTCAGAATTCTTTTGTTTATAACGGAAAGATACAAAAGCCGGAACTAACCATAAAGGTTGAAGATGAGATTATTAATGTTGAAAATTACACTGTTGAGTATATTGGTGACTGTTTAAACGTCGGCACACACCAGATAATCGTTTCATTGAAGGGAAAATACGCTGGAACGGAAACGGTGTCTTATAAAATAACCGTGAAAAAGGTGACACCAACTGTATCATTATCCAAAAGCGCGTATTCATATACAGGTGGTAATATTAAGCCAGCGGTGACGGTAAAGGTGGGTAATACTGTTCTTAATAAAGATCAAGATTACACGGTCATTTATCCACAGACTTGTAAAAACGTTGGGATATATAAGGCTACAGTAAAACTAAAGGGCAATTACTCAGGAACAAAAGTAGTTTCATATAAAATTAATCCGAAAGCAACTAAACTATATAATGTTGTTGGAACAAAAGATAAGTTTACAGTCAAATGGTATAAACAAACAACACAGGTTACAGGGTATCAAATTCAGTACAGCTTAAAAAGCAATTTTGCGTCAGGAAACAAGTCGGTTTTAATCAATAAAAATAGTATAAATGTAAAGACTGTAAAGAAACCTACAGCGGGGAAAAACTATTACGTTCGAGTTAGAACGTACAAGACAGTAAGTGGTAAGAAATACTATTCGTCTTGGAGTAACGCAATATCCACAGTAACAAAAAGAACATTACAAAACGAGAATTCGATTACACTTGGAGAGAATGGTGGATCATATACATATCGTTTTAGGATTACAAATCGAATGATTGCCATGGCACCAGTAAAAATCAGAGTTACTGGGGAGTATATTACAAAGGGCGGATTTAGAATAATACTGAAAGATTCAAATGACAAAACATGGCAGAATGATTATGTCAGCCTAAAAGAATATGAAAAAGGAGACGAATTCGAATCATGGTTTTATAGTGATGGAGGATTACTTCCTCCAGGGGATTATTATTACACTTTAAAAAACACTTCAGATGATACGATTAAAGTTACTTTTTCAACTTTTGGATTTGCAAAAAAATCCACTACAGCAAGCATTAAAAAAACTGCTTCTACCCGTAGCGGAAGTTGGGTTAAGCTTGGAAAAATTACAGATGGCCTTCCTTTGGTAAAGAGTATTAAGTGTTCTGGAAGCAATTTAATTGATGGATGGGATATTGAATATGATGGGACGGTATATGTTTGGGCTGAAAAAAAAGGAACATCTAATGTAGTAATAACTCTAGCAACCGGAAAAAAATTTACAACTAAGCTAAATGTAACTGCTGGGGACCCTGATTTTATGGCTTATGTCAATGGCTATTATACCCGTGACAATTATTTTACTGTAAAGATTAAGAACCTCAGAGGTAGTGATCTGATAATAGTTAGAGAAGGTGGAAAAGTAGAGAATTATGATTATAACCTGAATCCGTGAAGCTCAGCTTCAAGATGTAGGGATCGGCTCACTTAAGGCATTTATCCGATGCCCTTTATGGTGATGATCCCTGTTCATGAGTTACTGTTGTTGAATTGCCGGTTGCCAATGA
>Ga0256405_10004496_pt1 | contig 25943 bp, 22 predicted proteins | sample RumenRJG_02DNA_FD_189096 | JGI IMG/M metagenome (GOLD analysis project Ga0256405, IMG submission 189096) | Bovine rumen microbial communities from Lethbridge, Alberta, Canada - RJG_02 | ecosystem: Host-associated > Mammals > Digestive system > Stomach > Rumen | place: Canada: Alberta... | reverse complement strand
GATGTAGTTAGCACCATTACGTATACGCCTACCCTTTGTACAAAATTCATGAAGGGTAGGTGCATCTAGATGTTGACTGCTAATCGAGATTACTTCTGCACGCATAACTGTTATATTATAGTCTTACGACAGAGTTGTCAAATTATTTTACCGCGCACTTATATCACCGCCGTAAACGACGGTGTTTTACGTGCGCTTATTGATAAAGAATAATGCTACATGCTGGCGGTACGCCATTTGGTTATGATTATTTTGCAAGATTGAGATACTTGTTTGAAAACTTTATCTAAATAATTTTGAACTTTTTTACTTTGTGCTACTCTAATGAATGCAAGCTGAGATCTTCCCAGTTTGCAACATAAGATTTTTTCCTAAGCCTTACGCAATTTTGTAAGGCTTTTTTTTGCACTTTTGCAAACGAATTCATTGCAACATTTCTTTTTATAATCAACAAGTTAATACTTTCTTAAAAATTTTTGAAAAAAATTGAAATTTTTTTGAACTTTTTTGCAAAGCGTTCGTCAAAGAGATATAGGTTAACAAAGTATATAGAGAAGTTTAAAACTGTATACCGACATTTTCCTTCATAATAATATTTTACATCCCATTCAAAAGACCTAGCCTCATGCTAGGTTCTTTTTTATCTGCTTACCTATTTCTTTGAATTATCTTAAAAAACTAAAGTCTGTTAACCTCCATACTCAGTATTTATGCTTTACCTAAGATCTGTTTATCTGTACGCACTCCTCTATTTCTTAGAAAATTTAGTGATCATACGCACACTTGAAATTAACATCGTTTAGAATAGCTTCTAAGCGTTGTTTTTAAGTATTTAAACCGAAATTTTCAAAATCAAAACTAAAGTTCAAAATTGTAGAATCATGCATTTTGAGATTGTCCTAATCAGACATTTTGAGTTTGCCACAAAACGACATTTTCAAGTTGCCCTACACGTCTTATGTTCTATTTAAAAATTTTTGATTAATAGTTTGAACTTTTTTGAAGACTACCACTCTAAGAAGTATATGTTGAAGAGAAGCTCAATAGAGCAATTTTTTTCATATAGTCCTTTTTTAGAAAAGCCCTGCTCAAGCAGGGTATTTTTTTGTGACAAAGCCCTTTGAAAAAATTTTTTAAATTTTTTGAATTTTTTTTGAACTTTTTTCAAAGTGCTCAGTCAAAGTAATATAAGCTAAGAAAATAGCTTAAAAGATTTCCTAAATTAAGTTTTTCATATTTATCCTAAGTTGAAGCCTGGCCAATCGCCAGGCTTCGTCTTTATTAGGATCTCGAAAAATCTTTCAAACAAAAAAACTAAAATCATCAAGGCATTTCATTAGAACAGCTTATATAAGCCATCCGTTGATAAGTAAAGATTTTCTTAAAAATTTTTGTAATTTTTTTTGAACTTTTTAAATAGGAAGGACTCTAAGAGATATCAGTAATGCGACAAGCTAAGCTGGTGACTTTTTCATTATATATTTCTTTAAGATCCGGACTAGAACAAAGCTCCGGGTTCTTTTTTTTCTGCTCTACAAAACTAACTTTGCAAAGTGATCTTAAGTAAGTAGTTCTCACCGGCCCTTTGAGCATTATCGGTTGTTACAAATAAATCACCTATGCCTAAGATAGTACCATCTCTTGCTTTTACTAATGGCTCCTTATCACGTTGCCAGGTAGGAAGATTATGCTCTACAAAAAGCTTTTTAATCTCACGGGAATGAGCTCTGTTTACAGGCTTTATAACAGTAGATTTTACGTAATTAAAGTCTAGTACCACCTCACCATTTACATGGTAAGTATGTACCTTATCAGTACCATCTGTTTTTTCTAAGCTATATACATAATTGCCTAGGGTAATACTTTCACCTACTTTTAGTACAAGCTTATCTTTTGGTATTTCAAAGACGGTATTTTTAACTAAGTAAATGCAGTTTTTAAAACGACGAACAGAGTAGTTCTCATCAAGACTTACATCAACCTTTTGATCTGGACTTATCCTACAGAGATTTAAGACTTCTAAGACTTGATTAAACTCTGGAGGCATTGCTAGAACTTGATTTAGGTATAACCTAATTACAGCTGTAGCTAGAGCCTCATCATCTGTGTCAAGTTTAGTAATATCTAGGACAAGTGGATCGTCTTGAAGTACAGCTTGCTCTAGAGCATTTTTGGCAAATCTCATGGCTAGATCATGCTCATAGGAGCAAAGCTTAGAGCTACGTAATATAGAGCCTTCCACACCTTTAAAGCGTTCTTTAAGTAAAGGCAGCACCTTAAGGCGGATGAAGTTACGTTCAAACTTCATGTAGGTATTAGAAATATCAAAGACGTGGGTAAAACCTAATGCTTCAATTATTTCAATGATCTCACGCTTATGTAACTCTAATAAAGGTCGTAAAATAGTGCCTCGCTCATCTACGACCTTAAAGCGCATGCCTGATAAGCCATAAGGACCAGAGCCACGCTTTAGAGCTAATAAGAAGCTTTCGATTTGATCATCTGCTTGATGACCTAAAATTAAAGCACCGCCTTGTAAGTTCTCAAGTAAAGCGCGATATCTTTCAGCTCTGCTTACCTCTTCTGGGCTTCTGCCATTACCATAAACGATATTAAGCTTAGGAGTGACAAGTGGTACCTCAAGCTTTTGACAAAGCTTTGTACAATGCTCAAACCAAATCGGATCATCAGCATCTAAACCATGAATGCAGTGAACAGCTTTGACTTTATAAAGAGGATTTATGGTAGTGATGTGTTTAGCTACGATTAAAGCTAAAGTAGAATCGGCCCCACCTGAAAGACCTACGACTAAGGTTGTAGGACTGATTGAATTGATAATTTTTAAAGAGAGCTCTTCAACAGCTCTCTTAGCTTTTTGAATTAGCAATATCCGTACTTCATTAAACGTTGGAAACGCTGCTCAATTAGACGATCAGCAGGAAGATTAGATAGCTCTTGTAAATCAGTCTCAATACGTGCTTTTAGAGCATTTGCCATCGCATCATAGTTACGATGTGCACCACCTAGAGGCTCTTCTACAACATTATCAATTAGACCTAAGTCCTTGATGCGATGAGCTGTGATGTTCATAGCTTCAGCTGCTAATGGAGCTTTATCAGCACTCTTCCATAGAATTGAAGCACAACCTTCTGGAGAGATCACAGAGTAGGTTGAGTACTGTAACATGTTTACTCTATCGCCTACACCGATAGCTAAAGCACCGCCTGAGCCACCTTCGCCGATAACAGTACAAATTACAGGAACAGTTAAATCTGACATTAACTTTAATGACTCAGCAATCGCACCTGCCTGAGAGCGCTCTTCAGCACCAACACCAGGGTATGCACCTGGGGTATCAATAAAGGTAATTACAGGAATATTAAATCTTTCAGCAAGCTTCATTAGACGCATTGCCTTGCGGTAACCTTCAGGACGTGGCATACCAAAGTTACGTAGAGTACGCTCTTTAACATCACGACCCTTTTGGTGACCAATCACCATTACAGGACGACCATTTAGACGAGCAAGACCTCCGATGATAGCTTTATCATCAGCAAAAGCTCTATCGCCTGCTAACTCATGGAAATCAGTAAAAATGCGGTCAACATAATCTAAGGTATATGGACGCATTGGATGACGAGATAACTGAGAAATCTGCCAATCAGATAATGATGAGAAGATCTTCTTGGTAAGTTCAAGATTCTTTTTCTCAAGCTGATTTAGCTCGGTGGTTAAATCTACAGTAGTGGTAGATTCAGCGCTTAATCTTTTTAATTCTTCGATGTGAGCTAGAAGATCAGCAATTGGCTGTTCAAACTCTAAGTAGTTGATATTCATCACGATTAGTAAACCTCACAGGTTTCCATAAACAATATTCAATCAATTTTACAACAAAACGCTTGATAAAACTAGAACAATAGTTCACCGTCATCAAAGCTATCGCCACTGCCATCACGCATTTGAATGATTTTCTTTATAGGGCCATAGGTCTTACGATAGCAATCTAAAATTGGTAACTTTGCTAAAAGCTCTAAATGAGCCTTAGTAGGATAGCCTTTGTGCTTGCAAAACTCATACTCTGGATGCTCTTTATCTAAAGCATACATTTGCCTGTCACGCTCAACTTTAGCTAGAATTGAGGCTGCTGCTATTTGTGGTACTCTAGCATCGCCTTTGACTACCGCCTCACAAGGAATATCGATAGTTTTAATAATTTTATTGCCATCAACTAAGATCTGATCGCACTTTTTAGCCATCGCCACATAGGCACGGCGCATGGCCTCTAAACTTGCGTTTAAAATATTCATCTCATCAATTTCTTGAGGGGTACACTGACCTATTCCCCAAGCTAAAGCCTTTTCTTTAATAATAGGCTCTAAGGCATCACGCTTTTTCTCAGTGAGCTTTTTAGAATCATTTAAGCCATCAATGGGATTATTAGGATCTAAAAGCACACAGCCTGCGACCACATTTCCCATCAATGGGCCACGGCCTGCCTCATCAGCGCCACAAATTAAATGAGTATTTGGATCTAAGGTATAAACATAAGGCTCTAAAATGACTTTAGTTGCCATTGTAACCTCCTAAAGAAAAAGCCAAAGGAGATTTAATACTTTGGCTTTTAGAATTGACTTGTAGATAATTACTTATCTTCTGATTTGTTTTCTTGAGTGTCGGTGCTTTCTTGTAACTTATTTGCCTCAGTATCATTAGCAGCTGTATCAGTTACCGAAGCTTCAGATTGACTTTCTTGTGACTCTTCTTTTTCAAGATTATCGCTTTCAATCTCAGCTACACTCTCAAGAGTCGTCTCAGAGTTATCATAGTGACGATTGATAAGCTTAAAGACAGCATCGCAAGCAAGCTCATCACTGTTACAACGCATACTCTTATGGATATCTGAAAATTCCTTTTTCATAAGAATATTATCGTAATTTAAAAGCATGAGCATTTCATCTGCTAGATTTGTAGAAGTGCACTCTTCTTGAATGAACTCTTTAACAATCTTACGACCTGCAATTAAGTTAGGTAATGAGTAAACATTAACCTTTAAAAGACGTCTTGCAATAAAAGCTGAAATTGGGCTTACCTTGTAAGCTACAGCAAAAGGAGTCTTTAACAGCATGGTCTCTAAAGCGATGGTGCCACAGGTTAAAAGCACAGCATCACATGAGGCAATCACATCTTGAGTTGAACCTACGTATACTGTTAAGCTCAAGTCAGGTGCGACATCCAGCCATAAGTCTTTAACTAAATTTGCTAAATCGTCATTAGGCACTGTGCAGATAAAGACAATATCTTTGAGCTTTCTTTTAACAAGTCTTGCTGCATGTGCGTACACTGGCAACATGCGAGTAATTACGCCTTTACGAGAGCCAGGGAGAATACCCATAACCTTAGCTCTTACAGGCTCAACAGATGACTCGTATAGGTTAATTCTCTCACGGCATTGTGCCTGTGAGATATCAACAGGAATCGAGTTAGCTAGAGTATGACCTACATAAGTACAACGTACATTACGGTGGGCATACCAAGACTTTTCAAAAGGAAGTAGAGCTAACATCTCGTCACAGGCAGCTTTTATCTTCTCAACACGCTTTTCACGCCAAGCCCAAACAGAAGGACTTACGTAATGCACGGTAGGAATACCTGCTTGCTTTACTTTTTGCTCTACATAAAGGTTAAAATCAGGTAAATCGATACCGATAAACACGCAAGGTTTGGCCTCAACGATGTTTTTAACAGCACGTTTTCTGATCTTTAAAATCTTTGGAAGCTTTAGCAAAACCTCGGTTAAGCCCATCACTGCTAAATCTTCCATTTGCGCAGATGAGTCCATGCCTTGATGGATCATCTTAGGTCCACCAATACCGATGAATTTTGCTAGAGGATCGCGACGCTTGATCGCCATCATTAAGCCGGCACCTAAGGTATCCCCTGAAGGCTCACCGGCAATTAATGCATATAGATGTGGATTTGCATTGATTGGCATTAGCGAATAATACCTCTGCCATTTTCCTTTAAGAAGTCAGCAAAAGGCTTAACTTCTTCATGCTCTAGAGCAAGCTTTTCAATCTCAACTAAAGCTTCTTCTAAGGTAAGTTGCTTTTTGTATAAGAACATATAAGCTTGGAAAATAGCTAAGATGGCTTCTTTACTAAAGCCACGACGCTGGAGACCTACTTTGTTAATACCAAAAGGCTTAGCATAGTGACCTGCAGCAATCACATATGGAGGAACATCCATATTTAAAGCAGCCATACCGCCAACCATCGCATGACAGCCAACACGGCCAAACTGATGGATAGCAGCTAAACCACCAAATACCACCCAATCTTCAATGGTAACGTGACCTGCTAGAGTTGCGTTATTTGAGAAGATGCAGTGGTCGCCTACAACGCAGTCATGAGCTACGTGGGTGTTAACCATAAAGAGGTTGTTAGAGCCTACAGTAGTAGTGCCACGACCTTGAACGGTACCACGGTGCATTGAGCAGTGCTCACGAATGACGTTGTTATCGCCAATAGTTAAAGTTGTAGGTTCACCTGCGTACTTTAAATCCTGACAGCCCTCGCCAATTGAGCAGAACTGATAGAAATGGTTACCCTTACCAATGGTGGTAGGTCCGCGGATGATACAAAATGGCTCAAAGATACAGTCGTCGCCGATGGTTACATTACCTTCGATAATGCAATTCTCACGAATGGTAACATTTTTACCTATTGTTACCTCAGGACCGATTTTTGCGCTAGGATCGATAATACCTGTAGCTTCAGTCAATTTCTTACCTATTTAGTTTAAAGTTAATACTATGAGCCTTGTGTGTTACCAGTAAAAACTAGTGCTTTGCACACATTAAATCAGCCTGGCAAACAACCTTACCATCAACTGATGCTACACCCTTGAATGAAGCGATACCGCGTCTTTCTTTGAAGTATTCAACATCTAAAACTAATTGATCACCAGGTACAACTGGGCGCTTGAAACGAGCATTATCAATTGCAGCAAAGTAATATAACTCACCTGGCTTTGGCTTACCTACCATGGTGAAAGCTAAAATACCGGTAGCCTGAGCCATTGCCTCAAGAATTAACACACCAGGTAAAATTGGCTTGCCTGGGAAGTGACCTTGGAAGAAAGGCTCGTTGAAGCTTACGTTCTTGATAGCACGTAAGGTTTTGTGCTCTTCAGTGATCTTATAATCTAATACACGGTCAATCATTAAAAATGGATATCTGTGTGGTAGAAGATCCATGATCTGCTCAACGTCTAAGGTATGTGCTTGTTCTACAGTATCAGTCATTTCATCACCTTTAAAAGTTATTTTTCTAAATTCTTAGTCAAGTTCTCTACTTGCTCTTCAAGAGCAGCAAGACGGTGGTACATCTCGTTGATATGTAGAGTTCTTGCGGCAGTGACTCGCCATTCTTTATTAGTCTGTGCAGGAATACCTGATGAGTAAATACCAGGTTTATCAATTGATCTCATTACCATACACATACCGCTTACAGTAACTCCATCGCAAATAGTAATATGACCATTGAATACAGAAGTACCGCCGATAATACAGTATTTGCCAATAGTAACAGAGCCTGCGAAAGTAGTTTGACCAGCAACAGCTGTACCATAACCTATTTTAACATTATGTGCGATTTGACATAAGTTATCGATGATAACATTATCTTCAATAATAGTATCATCAATTGCGCCTCTATCAATACATGTACATGCACCGATTTCCACGCGGTTACCAATTACTACACGGCCAGTTTGTGGAATTTTAATCCACTCGCCACGCTCATTAGCATAACCAAAGCCATCAGAACCAATCACAGTACCTGATTGAACTAAGCAGTTATCACCAATGACACAGTCGTGATATAGGCTTACATTTGGGTAGAGCTTAGTATTGTTACCAATCTTAGCTTTAGGACCTACGACAACCCCTGCGCCTAATTGCACATTATCGCCAATTACAGCACCTGCTTGAACATTAGCATGAGCACCGATGGCTACATTCTTACCAATCACAGCTGTAGGATCAATTACAGCTGTAGGATCAATAGAAGTTGCAATTGCAGGAGTGGTATCTAAAAGCTGAGCTACCTTTGCAAAGCCTACATATGGGTTATCCATAACTAAAGCTTGGCTTTTTACATGCTCAACATCAACTTCTTTAACAATCACAGCACCTGCGTTTGACTCTGATAAAACAGAGCGGTACTTAGGATCAGATAAGAAGCTAATCTCATTTGCTTGTGCAGTCTTTAGATTAGCAACATCTGCAATATCAATTTCGCCGTCGCCTACTAATTTTGCACCAAGCTTATTAGCAATATCCTTTAATAGCATGGACAACTCCTAGAAATTATTATTTAGCGCTCTTAGCTGCTTCTTTCTTAACTTCGCTCTTTAGCTTTAGCTTTGAAGCCTTCTCGATAACATCACGAGAGATATCTACAGCATCTGATGCAAATACTACAGACTCGCCACGGATCACTAAATCAATACCACGCTCTTTAGCAATACGATCAATTGCTGATTGTACTAGCTTACCGATCTTGCTCTCAGCTTCACGCTGTTTCTTCTGTGAGTCTTCTTGTAGAGCTTGGCTCTTTAAGTCAAAGTCAGCCTTTAATGAAGCTAACTTACGCTGAATTTCAACAGCCTTGTCACCTTGAGCCTTTTGTAGATCAGCTTCTAGCTTAGCGCCTTGATCTTGAATACGCTTGATCTCATCAGCACGTGGGCCAAACTCTTTTTGTAGAGCATCGCCAACTTCTTTAGCCTGCGGTAACTCTGCCATGATTAAACGTAGGTTTACAACTGCGATAGTTGCAGGAGCCTGAGTCTTAGCAGCAGGAGCAGCATCTGCTGCATATGATTGAGTTGAAACAACTGCTAGAGCTAAAGCTGAAGCTAGTGCTAATTTCTTAAACATTTAAAATCTCCTTGTTAGAAACTGCTACCAATGTTGAAGTTAAACTGCTGTGTATCATCCTTATCATACTTCTTAATTGCCTTAGCAATGTTAAATGATAGAGGACCTACAGGTGACATCCATGTAATAGCAACACCAACTGATGTACGGTATTTGCCTGGAGCAGAATAATCAACAGTGTATCCTTTAGAACGAGTATCCCATAGGGCGCCTGCGTCGAAGAATAAAGCTGAACGAACAGAGTTCTTATAAGCTTCAGATACGATAGGTGTTGGGAAGATAAACTCAGCTGTAGCTGCCCAGAAGGCGTTACCACCAACAGATGAGTCTGACTCGTAGTATTTATCAATTAGAGGGTATTTGTATAAAGCCTTAGGACCGATAGAATTACGCTTAAAGCCACGTAACCACTCAGAACCACCTAAGGTGAAGTTATCAAAGAATGGAACAACTTCTTTTACGCCATTCTTCTCACGATAACCGTTACCGTAACCAGCACGTCCGCGTACATCAAATACAAATGAGTGATCTGAATTTAATGGGAAGTATTTAGCTGCCTCGGTTGTTGCTTTGTAGTAATGAATATCTGAGTTAGGAGTAGTGATCATAACTGAGAATTGTAAATTACTACCAGCGGTTGGGAACACGCCCTTATTTAAAGTGTTACGAGATAAGTCAATTGATGCTTTGTAATTAGTAAAGCTTGCAGCACGAGTGCCATCCTTACCATAAGCTTTAAAGAAGACATCTGACTGCTCAAATTGAGTACCCCTGTTCTCAATTTTAGTGTTTTCAACACCAATACCATAAGAGATAAACCAATTTTCAGAAATTGGGTAACCTAGGTATACGTTAGCACCAATGGTACGGTTCTTGTAATCTACAACATCCTCATCATCGTCACCGTCGTACTTATCGTAGAAGATACGACCACCTAAGCTTACGTTATTTACAGTAAAGTATGGATCGGTATAACCTACTTCCATGTGCTTACGGTAATCATTTTCATATGATGAAATGTTAGCCTTAGTACCCCAACCAAAGAGGTTGTTTTGGGAAATTGCAGCCTGGAGCATTAGACCTGAGTCAGTACCAAAGCCGATACCACCTGAGATAGAACCTGTAGGACGCTCTTTAACCTTAGTATTGATGTTTACAGTGTCATCTGAGGTGCCCACGTTTTCTGTAGTCATATCTACAGTTTCAAAGTAACCTGTTCGATTTAAGCGCTCTTTTGATAGCTCAACTGCCTCTGATGAGTACCATGAACCATCCATCTGACGAATTTCACGACGAATAACAGTATCATCGGTAGTGTCGTTACCAGAGATTAGAACTTGTGATACGTGAATACGCTTGCCAGGGTTTACGTTAAAGTTAATATCAACGCTCTTATCTTGATGGTTATATACAGGGAAAGCTTTAACCTCAGCTTGGCCATAACCATACTTACCTAAGATACTCTGCAAGGTCTTTTCATTTTCAGTAATACGACGTTGGCTATAGGTCTCACCTTCTTCTAAAGATACAGCAGAAGTAAGCTCTGTACCATACTTTAAGGTATCTCCCACAACTTGAGACTTATTGATAGTGTATTTTTCACCTTCATCAATGTTGATAGTTAGGTAAATACCTTTCTTATCAGGAGTTAATTCAACAGCAGTAGACTTTACTTTAAAGTTTACGTAACCACGGTCCATGTAGAAGTTCTTTAAAGCATCCAAGTCAGCTCTGAACTTTTGACCATTGTAACGTTGATTTGACATGAAGTTCCACCAAGGAACATCATCACGTAACTCCATTTGGGCATGAAGTACGTCATCATCAAATGACTTATTACCTACGATGTTAATCTGAACAATTTCAGCTGCTTTACCTTCGGTGATTTCAATCTTAATATCAGCACGGTTACGAGGTAATCTTGTGATCACGCCTTTAACAGTTGCTTGATACATACCAGCAGAGTGGTAGAAATCAGATAATGATTTTTCGATGATATTTAAGCTTTGAGTATTTAAAGCCTCGCCTACGCGCAAACCTTGCTGCTCAATAATCTTCTTTAAATCTTCATCTTTGATGTTGGTATTACCTGAAAAATCGATAGCACCAATGGTAGGTCTTTCTTTAACATCAACAATGATGGTGTCACCATTTTGAGAGATCTTCACATCATCAAAGTCGCCTGTAGCATAAAGTCTTTGTAGTGATAAAGCAGTATTTTGCTTAGTCATTACATCGCCTTCTTTTACAGGTAGTGCTAATAGAACAGCACCTTTTGATACACGATTTAAGCCGCGGATCTGAATATTTGAAATTACAGGATCGGCTGCGCTTACTTGCATTGAAACAAGCATTGAGCTTACGGCTAAGCTTAAAGCTGCACGTTTAAAGAATTTGCTCTTGTTCATTTTAAACCAAAAATATTACATCAAAAAAATCTATAGACCTTGAAGATCATTGAACACTGCAAAGAGCATCAAGGTTAATAAAACCGCAGCGCCACAAGAGGTTAAGACCATCTGTGCCCTAGCGCTAGGCTCACGACGCATTAAAGCCTCGTAAGCTAAAAATAGTAATTGTCCGCCGTCTAATACAGGGATAGGCAATAAATTTAAGATACCTAAGTTTACACTAATTGCAGCTAAAAAGCCTAGAAAGATGAATAAGCCGTAACTTGCACTTTCTTGAGCACCTTTAGCAATGGCAATCGGACCTGAGATATTTTTAGCAGAGATTGAGCCGCTTAATAATTTATACGATGATACTACTACCACTTTAGACATTTGATAAGCATCATCAAAAGCTTTTCCAACGGCTCCTACAAAATCATATTCAACCTTTCTTGTAAGACCTTGCATTATCTCAAGTTTTGGACCAATACCCACAAATGGGATGTCTTTATTGCGTGCCTCGTCATGTTTTGCTGTAGGCTTGACTACAGTTGAGTACTTTTGACCATCACGCTCTATTACCACGTGTAAGTCTTCAAACTTACTCATAGTAATTTCATAATGAATTTCAAACCAGTTTTTGGTTTCCTTATCGTTTATAGATAAGATCTTATCTCCAATTTTTATTTGAGCATCTTCAGCAGGAGATCCTGCCTGCACTGCTGCAATTTCATTAGTTACCTTGCCATAGCATGGGAAGAAACCTACTGTATTTAAAGGATCAGCGTTTTTCTCAAGCACAAGATCTTTTAAATTCATGGTAAGTGTGCGGGGGTCATCTTGACCTAAATTGCCTTTAACCTCAAATCTTGCGTTAGTATCAGAGCCAATTAGACCTACTAGAGTGTAAATTACATCTTGATAAGACTCTATTTTCTTACCATCGATTACATCAATTCTATCAAACTCTTTTAAGCCAGAGTTTTGCGCAATCGTATTAGGAACCACAAAGCCTACAATTGGTAGACGTTCATTGACACCATGTAGGTTAATCATAGTGTAAACAATGATGGCTAACACAATGTTAAATACAGGGCCTGCAGCAATAATTAAAGCTCTTTTAAAGACACTTTGAGCTTTAAAAGAATCTGGTGCTAATTTTGACTTGTCAGTAGTTGGAGTATTCTCTCCTTCCATTTTGACATAGCCACCTAAAGGAATTGCAGAGATAGCATACTCACAGCCATTTTTAGCAGTTTTTTTCCATAAAATTGGGCCAAAGCCTACAGAGAAGCGTAATACCTTTACGCCACATAGACGTGCAGTGATAAAGTGACCAAATTCATGAATGGTTACTAAAACACCTAGCGAAATTAAAAAGTAAAAAATACCGCCAAAAACATTTAGCATGCAAGGGTCTCCACTATCTTTAAGGCAACCTCGCGAGATTTAGCATCTGTTTGTAAAATTTCATCAATAGAGCTTAAAGTTGCATAAGGCATTTGATTTAGTGTCTCTTCAACAACTTTAGCAATATCTAAGTATGAAATACGATTATTTAAAAAAGCATCTACTGCAACTTCATTTGAAGCATTTAAACAAGTAGTAGCAGCTTGTCCTGATAAACTTGCCTGCATAGCAAGACGTAAACAAGGATAACGCTCAAAGTCAGGCTCACGGAAGGTCAAATTAGAGATTTTTGTAAAGTCTAATTGATTTACGCCAGATTCAAGTCGTGATGAGAAACCTAAAGCTACAGCAATTGGTGTTCTCATATCAGGTTGACCTAATTGAGCCATGATGGCACCATCAATAAAGCTTACCATAGAATGGATAACTGATTGAGGATGTACAACTACCTGGATGTCATTGTCTGTTGCGTTGAATAAATATCTTGCCTCAATAAACTCTAAGCCTTTATTCATCATGGTAGCAGAGTCTACAGAGATCTTAGGTCCCATTGACCATACAGGATGGGAAATAGCCTGCTTTGCAGTTACATGCTTTAAATCCTCAAGTGGAGTATCTCTAAAAGGACCACCAGAGCCTGTTAATAAAATCTTATTAACATGAGCCTTACGTAGATCGCAGTAACCTAAATCAATTTGAGCTTCATATGGCAAGCATTGGAAGATAGCACTGTGCTCAGAGTCAATAGGGAGTACCTTAGCACCATACTTTTTAACCTCTTCAAAGAAGAGTTGGCCTGACATTACTAAAGCTTCTTTATTAGCAAGAGCTATCACACAACCTGTTTTTACAGCAGCTAGAACAGGTTTTAAACCGGCAGCACCTACAATAGCTCCAACTACAACATCAGCCACACCATCGCCTGCTAATTGCTCAACACCGCTGTCGCCTTTTAAAACCTCAGCAAATAAGTTATTAGCTTTAAGTTTTAAAGCAAGTTCTTCAGCTGCAGCCTCATCTGACATGGCAACCACGTCAACTTTGAACTCTTTGACAATTTCAAGCATCTTATCTACAGATTTAGCACAAGCTACACCATGTAGTCTAAATTCATCCTTGTGGCGTCTTAAAACGTCTAAAGTTGAGGTGCCAATAGAACCGGTTGCACCTAATAAAGTAACTTGACGCATTTTTTAGAATAATGCTCCGCTAAATAGCCAAACAGAAGTTAAGAATACAGGAATTGCAGCTAGCTGAGAGTCAATTCTATCAAGCATACCGCCGTGGCCTGGGAAGATCTTGCCAGAGTCTTTAATGCCTACTAAGCGCTTGAACATACTTTCAACTAAATCGCCAATTACTGAGAACACGATAGTTAAAACAGAGGCAGCGACAATCACACCTAAGTGAGAGCCATACTCACCAAAGAAACCTAGCTTTAAGAAGATGAACATGCCAACTAAAGCAGTTACGATACCGCCTAATAAGCCTTCCATGGTTTTCTTAGGACTTACATTAGGTAACATCTTATGTTTACCTAGGAATCTACCTGTAAAGTAAGCACCAGAGTCCGCGCACCACACAAGAGCCATTACCGCTAATACTAAATAAGCACCTGCTTTTTGATCTAGGCTGTAGCTTGATACTCTTAAAACAATTAAGCCCATTAAGAAAGGTAAAAGCATCAATAAGCCTAGCACGGCATTTAAAATTTTGTATTGATGCCACTTAGTATCATGTGGGAATTTTAATAATAGTGGGATGGCAACAACCCACACAATCACGCCAGATGCTACTAAATACTGAATGCCACGAGGAATGCCAACATAGACAAAGGTACCAGGATTTACTGCCCAGAAACATACAGTAGATGCAACCATTGCAATTGCAGTAAAGGTAACTTTATTTTTAAAGCCTAGCAATGATCCCATTTCATAGGCTGCAACCATATACATGAATAAGGCGCCTACGGTGAAAATTGCAAAATCTGCAACAAATAACCATGCTAAAACAGTAGCAATTAGAACAACTGCAGTGATAATTCTAGTTAGCATCTATAAATCCTTTGCCTGTGATTACTTTGTAGTTTTCTCTTGAATTTGCGCAGAGGTCATGCCAAAGCGACGCTCTCTACCATTGTAGAAATCAAATGCTTTTAACAAATCCTCTTCACCAAAATCTGGCCAATAGGTATTAGTAAAATACATTTCAGCATAGCTTAACTGCCAAATTAAAAAGTTACTTATACGTTGTTCACCTGAGGTTCTAACTAATAAGTCAACGTCAGTTACAATGTCTAAGTTTTGACTAATCTTATCTTCAGTTAGTTCATTTATATTTAAAGTACCGTCTTGGCACTGTTGAGCTAACTTCTTTGCAGCTTGAAGAATTTCCCAACGACCGCCATAGTTGGCAGCGATGTTAAGTCTCATCACATCACAATCTGCTGTGAGCTCTTCAACTTTGCGAATTTGATCTTGAAGTAATGATGGGAAACGGGTCTTGTCACCTATAATGCAAGTTTTAATACCGTTTGCTTTTAAAGATTTGCTTTCTTTTTTGATGGCCTGAACGAACAAAGTCATTAAGGCATTAACTTCAAGGGCTGGACGTTTCCAGTTCTCACTAGAAAACGCAAACAGGGTTAACTCTTTAACCCCGTATTTAACACATGCACTAATCACACGACGAACCGCATTAGCTCCCTCTTTGTGGCCACTGATGCGTTGTTTTCCTCGTGCTTGTGCCCATCGACCATTGCCATCCATAATGATGGCAAGGTGACGAGGAGCTTTGACGCCCCCCGAAATGTCAGAGATATCCTGCATATGAGTTAATTAGATTTCCATTAACTCTTTTTGCTTTGCTGCTAACATGTCATCAGACTTCTTAGTTGCAGCATCAGTTGCCTTTTGGATCTTCTCTTCACCGCTACGCTGATCATCCTCAGAGATCTCTTTTTTCTTCTGAAGATCTTTTAACTCAGCATTAGCATCACGACGAACGTTGCGGATCTCAACTTTAGTCTGCTCACACTCGCCTTTAACAATTTTAACTAGCTCCTTACGACGCTCCTCGGTTAATGGAGGTAGAGGAACACGAATTTCAGTGCCAGTTACAACTGGGTTTAAACCTAACTCAGAGGTTTGAATTGCTTTTTCAACAGCTTTGAATGCATTGCGGTCAAAAACGCTTAGCTTTAAGGTACGAGCATCTTCAACGTTGATTTGAGCAACTTGACGAAGTGGAGTTGCGCTACCATAGTAATCAACCATGATGCCATCTAATAGTGCAGGTTGTGCACGACCGGTACGGATCTTAGATAAACGTGAATCTAAAGACTCTAAAGCCTTATCCATACGAGTTTGAGCTTTGTTCATTACGTCAGAAATCATTATTTGCTCCTTAATCGCTAACTACTGTGCCTTCGGCATGGCCTAATGCAGCTTTATCAAAGGCACCAGGTTTATTCATAGAGAATACTCTAATTGGCATGTGATGATCACGAGCTAAAGCAAAAGCTGTTAAATCCATCACCTCTAACTGCTTTTCAATCACTTCATCAAAGGTTAAGTGATCAAATTTAGTAGCAGTATGATCTTTTACAGGATCAGCTGTATAGATGCCATCTACCTTAGTAGCCTTTAAAACTTCAGAGCATTGAAGCTCGATCGCACGTAACACGGCTGCAGTGTCGGTTGTAAAAAATGGTGCGCCAGTACCGCCTGCTACAATAAGGCTTGTGCCATTATTTAGTAGCTCACGGCCTTGAGCCGCGCTGTACTGAGTGGTAATTGATGGAACGCCATAAGCACTCATCAACTCACACTTACCGCCTTGAGCTTTGAGCTCTTCGCGCATAGCTAAACCATTCATGATAGTTGCAAGCATACCCATTTGGTCGCCTGTTACTCTATCAAAACCTGCTTTTTGTAATGCAGCACCGCGGAAGATATTACCACCGCCAATTACAAGGACAGTTTGTACGCCTTGTTCTTGTACATTACGAATTGCCTTAGCGGTAGCGCTAAGAACTTTTGGATCGATACCAAAGCCAGTATCACCACTTAAAGCCTCACCTGAGACTTTAAGTAGAATACGTCTTGGTTTGCTTGTTTGCTCTGAAGACATATGGGTAACTCCGCTAATTAAGCTTTAGCAGCAGCTACTTGAGCCTGAACTTCAGCAGCGAAGTCAACAACCTTCTTCTCAATACCTTCGCCAACTTCTAGACGAACGAATGAAACTGCATCAGCGTTCTTCTCTTTTAACATCTGACCTACAGTCTGCTCTGGGTTCATAACGAAAGCCTGACCAGTTAGAGAAACTTCACCGGTGAACTTCTTCATACGGCCTTCAACCATCTTCTCAGCAATAGCCTGTGGCTTGCCTGACTTCATAGCGATGTCGATCTGAACCTGACGCTCGTGCTCAACAACTTCTGCTGAAACGTCTTCAGGGTGTACGAAATCTGGCTTAGATGCGCAAACGTGCATTGCAACGTGCTTAGCAACTTCAGCGTCACCGCCCTTTAATACAACTGCAACACCGATACGCTTGTTTGAGTGAACGTATACACCTAAAGTCTCACCGTCATTAGCAGCAACTAATGAAACACGACGTAGCTGTAGGTTCTCACCAATCTTAGCAACTAAAGCGGTTAAGCCCTCTGCAACGGTAGCACCGTCTAAAGTAGCAGCCTTTAAAGCCTCGATGTCAGAAATATTGTTTGCTAATGCTAAATCAGCAACTTTCTGAGCAAATGCTACGAACTCAGCGTTCTTAGCAGCGAAATCGGTCTCTGAGTTAGTCTCAACTAGAGCAACCTTGTTACCCTCTTGAGCAACAGTGATAATACCTTCAGCTGCAGTACGGCCAGCTTTCTTAGCAGCCTTAGCAGCACCGCTCTTACGCATAGCATCGATTGCAGCTTGCATGTTACCGTCAGCAGCAACAAGAGCCTTCTTACAATCCATCATACCTGCGCCAGTAGCGTCACGTAATTCTTTAACCATAGCAGCGGTTACGGTAGCCATGTTTATTTTCCTCTTAATCTGTAAAAGGCCGGGTAAACCGGCCTTAGAATTGTCTAAAGAACTGTTAATTTAACAGCGTGTTAAAACTTATTCAGCCTTCTGTGCTTCTTCTGCTTTAGCTTCTTCTTGAGCCTTAGCATCTTTCTCTTGACGAACTAAATCAGCACGTGCAGCGTTGATAGTCTCAACTGCACCCTTTAGATATAGATCAACAGCACGGATAGCATCATCATTACCAGGGATAACGTAGTTAACGCCATCTGGGTTTGAATTGGTATCAACAACAGCAACAACAGGAATACCTAGGTTGTTAGCTTCTTTGATTGCAATGTGCTCTACTTCTGCATCGATTACGAATAATGCATCTGGTAGACCGCCCATGTCCTTGATACCGCCTAATGAGCAGTTTAACTTAGCAAGGTCACGAGTACGTAGAATTGCTTCTTTCTTAGTTAACTTGTCGAAAGTACCGTCTTGTGACTGAGTCTCAAGATCCTTTAGACGCTTGATTGACTGACGAACGGTCTTCCAGTTAGTTAACATACCGCCTAACCAACGGTGATCAACGTAGAACTGACCACACTCAGTTGCAGCAGGACCTACTTTATCGCAAGCTGCGCGCTTGGTGCCAACGAATAAAATCTTACCCTTGTGAGCAACAGTGCTGCTTAGGAAGTTTAAAGCTGCTTCGTAGCACTCAACGGTCTTCTCTAGGTTGATGATGTGAACGCCGTTACGAGCACCGAAGATGTATTGCTTCATCTTAGGGTTCCAGTAACGAGTTTGGTGACCGAAGTGAACGCCAGCAGTTAGCATGTCGCGCATAGTGATAGTAGACATAAAATATCCTCAAATTGTAGGGTTAAGCCTCCACTGTTTCGCTCGTGCGACTATTGCTAGCACCCAGCACTAACGTATACAAACAGTGTGCGATTTTGTAACAAATTAAAAATTGTGTATAGACACAATACCCCCGTGCACCCACACAAAAGGCACATTATTTTATCACGGAAATAAAGAAATTTTTGGCAAAGAAATTAAAAAAAGTTGATAGCTTTTAGCACTTTGATTTTTAAGAGTAAAAAACAAGTATAATAAGCCTAGTCTAACTAAAGGAAACGCAAAATGTTTGAACAACCAAGACAACTAAACATTACTTTAAAATCCCCTGCTGAAATTGAAAAAATGCGTGTAGCAGGAGCTGCTGCTGCCCGTGTTTTAGAGATGATTGAGCCTTATGTTAAGCCAGGCATTACCACCAAAGAGCTTGATGACATAATGGATGATTACATCGAAAATGTTGAGCATGCTAAAAGTGCTGATAAGGGCTATAAGTTAGGAGATAACTATCCTCCATATCCTGCTGCAACATGCATTAGCGTAAACGAAGTTGTCTGCCACGGTATTCCTGGTTCTTACAAGCTAAAAGATGGTGATATCTTAAACATAGATGTGACCGTATTAAAAGATGGTTATCACGGTGACACCTCTCGTATGTACATCGTAGGTCACGTACCACCACGTGTTGAAGAGCTTTGCAAAGTAACTCAACAGTGTATGTATGAAGCAATTAAGACTGTGCACCCTGGCTCTAACATTAGAGATATTGGTGATGCTATTGAAAAAGTTGCCCACAAAGCAGGCTTTACCATTGTTGAAGAGTACTGTGGTCACGGTATTGGCTCAGGTTTCCATGAAGAGCCTTCAATTCTTCACTACCACAATTACAATAATTACTTTAATCCATCAATTATTGTGCAAGAAGGCATGTGCTTTACCATCGAGCCTATGATTAACTTAGGTAAGAAAAAGATTAAGCAAAAAAATGGAGGTTGGACTGTAACTACAGCTGATAAGAAGCCTACAGCTCAATATGAGCACACCCTTTTAGTAACCTCAAACGGCGTGGAAGTTTTAACTTTAAGAAAAGATGAAGACTTCCCTCGCATTATCACTCACTAATTGTTGTTTTCTTTGAAAACACTCTTATGATCTAGAGCTGATTATGTCAGCTCTAGAGATAGATTTCCATCATGCAAAAAGCCATTAAAATTCCGCGTCTTGTTACCTTCGAGGACGTCGATACAGCCTATCCTTTTGATTCACAAAAACTTGATATCTTTGATATAAAACAAGGTAGAGAGCTTATCAAGTTATACAAGGAATACCATAAAAACGCTTTTTATAAAGGATTTACTGTACCTAATCTTTTAATGGCAGAAACTAAAAGCTTAGATAAGTTTTTAGCAACGATTTGGGATAAATTTTTAGGCTCTAAGTATGATTATCTAACCTTAGCAGCCGTAGGTGGCTATGGTCGTCAAGAGCAATTTGTTGAGTCTGACATTGATTTACTAATCATCTCTGGCGTTGATCCAATTCCTGAAGATGCTCGTGCTACTATTGAAAACTTAGTCTCTTTTCTTTGGGATTTAAAGCTTGATTTAGGCACTTCAGTTAGAACTATTAAAGAAACAGTTCTAGCCTCCCGTGAAGACATCACTATCATTACTAACCTATTAGAAACTCACTACATTGTCGGTAACAAAGAAGTTTACGATAAGTTAAAACTTGCTATTCGCAACGATGAGTTTTGGGATGATGAAAAGTTCTTTGAAGCCAAGGTCGCTGAGCAAAACGAGCGTTACCATTCATTTCGTGACACTATCTATTCCCTAGAGCCTGATGTTAAAAATAACCCCGGTGGTCTTCGTGATCTTCACATCATGCAGTGGCTAGCAATTAAGATCTTTAATCTAGGTGAAAAAGATGACTTATGCTCCATTGGCCTTTTAACTAAAGATGAGTATGAAGAATACCTAAACTGCCAAGCTTTCTTGTGGGATGTGCGTTATGCCGTACACTGCAATTCAAACTCTAATATCCTACGCCTTGATTTCCAAAAATCAGTTGCCTCGACTCTAGGCTATGGTGATGTAGGCAATGAGCCTGTTGAGAACATGATGCGTGATTTATACAGGATCTTCTTACGTGTCACTGAGCTTAACTACATTCTTTTGCAACAAGTAAGTTTGAAGGTTAAAGGTTATGTCGGTAAAGAGTTTACAGAGCCAGTCTTTATCAATTCAAACTTCGTACAGCGTGGAAGTTTTATTGATGTCCTAGATCATGAGCTCTTTAAAAACGATCCTAGCAAAATGCTTGATCTGTTTATCGCTGTTGCTAACCACCCCGAGATCAAGCACATTCACTTAAACTGCTTACGTGCGCTTCGTGAAGGACGTCGTGAGCTTAATTACGATTTAATCTCAGATGAGAAGTGTCGTAAAAAGTTTAGAGAGATTTTAAAGAAAACTGATAGAGCACCAATTGTCTTTGAGCTGATGCACGCAACTCGTGTGCTTTCATCCTATATGCCTCAATGGGCACGTATTGAAGGCTTATCTCAGTTTGATAGATTCCACTTATTCTCTGTTGATGAGCACACCATCCGTGTTATCAAAAATGATCACGATTTAGCTCAATCTAAAGATCCTAGCTATCAGCTCTTTAAAGTTGTGCACAAAAAGCTCTCTGATCCTGAGCTATTAGTTACTGCTTCATTATTGCACGATATTGCTAAAGGTCGCGGTGGAAGCCATGCGCAAAAGGGCTCAAAAGAAGCATTAGAATTCTGTAAGTTACACGGCTATAACGACTATGAAACTAGCATTATCTCTTGGCTTGTAGCATCTCACTTACAATTTAACTCAATTGCAACCCGTCGTGATATTACCGATTTAGAAGAGATCAATAAGTTTGCAGACTTTGTAAAAGATGAAGAGCACTTAAATCTTTTATACTGCCTAACCGTATCTGATATTTCAGCAACCAACGACAATGTATGGAACTCCTGGAAAGATAATTTGTTCCGTCAGCTCTATCAATCAACTAAGGTTGCCCTAAATCAAGAAGGTACCACCGATTTAGACAACAGCATGAATCAGCAAGCTCAAGAGCGCAAAGATAAAGTTGTTGAGCTTACAAAAGAGTGCAAGAAAGACGATGTACTTAAGTATATTCGTCAATTCTCACGAGAGTACTTCATCCACTATCAACCAGAAGAGATTGCTTGGCACGCTCGTAATATCTTACGTTTCCCACACGCTGATAAGCCACTTATTCTATTCTCACAAACACCAAATGTAGGTACTGAGCTTTTGGTGTACTACCCAAGTAATGCTCCTGCTTTCTTTGGAAACCTTGTCAGAACCATGGCTATGAAGCAATTGAACGTTTTTAGTGCACAGGTATTTTTAACGCACAATTTTCATGCATTGTGCACCATCATGTTCCAAAACAAAAAAGGACAGCCACTTGATCATGACCGCCTAAATAGCCTTCGTAAGGCCATCATTTCTGGTCTTGATGATAAGTCGCAAACCCTTGATTTACCTAATGTTGAGCACAGAATTTTCGATATTCCAACTATCATTTCTTACCTCGATTCTGACGATAATAAGCAGACTAAACTAGAGATCTCCACGCTTGACAGACAAGGCCTATTGGCTAAAATCGGCATAACACTTGGTAATCTAGGTTGCCTAATTAGTGCAGCTAGAATCACCACCACTGGTGAACGTGCCGATGACTATTTCGCAATTACAGACGTCAATGGATTACCTCTAGATTTACAGAAAAAAGAAGAGCTAAGCAAAGCGTTAAAAGTAGCTCTTGATGACTAAATACCAATAGGAGATGTAAATGTCTGTTTCTCAGTTACAGCCAATCATTGAAGAGGCTTTCGAAAATCGCGAGAACATCAATTCAAAGACTGTAAGTCCACAAGTTCGTGATGCAATCGAGCAAGTAATTACCGCTTTAGATCAAGGTCAAATCCGTGTTGCTGAAAAAATTGATGGTGATTGGGTAACTAATCAGTGGGTTAAAAAGGCTGTTTTACTATCATTCCGTATCGAAGACAATTTCTTAACTGAAGTACCTGGTGGTGCTTTCTACGATAAGGTTCCTCTAAAGTTCAACGGTTACACTGCAGAGCGTTTTGCTAAAGAAGGCATTCGTGCTGTTCCTGGATGTGTAGTACGTCGTGGTGCTTACTTAGAGCCTAACACTATTTTATTACCATCATTTGTTAACATTGGTGCTCACGTAGGTTCAGGTACCATGGTTGATACATGGGCAACTGTTGGTTCATGTGCTCAAGTTGGTAAGAATGTTCACATCGCTGGTGGTGCAGGTATTGGTGGTGTTCTAGAGCCAGTACAAGCAGGTCCTACCATTATTGAAGATAACTGCTTCATCGGTGCTCGTTCTGAGGTGGTTGAAGGTGTAATCGTAGGTGAAGGCTCAGTTATTTCAATGGGCGTTTTCCTAGGCAAATCAACTCGTATTTATGATAGAACTACAGGTGAAGTTTCATACGGTCGAGTACCTCCTCACTCAGTAGTTGTAGCTGGTAACCTACTTTCAAAGGATGGCAAGTACTCACTATATGCTGCTATCATCGTAAAGCGCGTTGATGAGAAGACCTTATCAAAGGTTGGTCTAAACGATCTATTACGTCAAGCTCAAGAAGAAGTTTCACACTAATTTTAACTTCTTTTAGAAGACTAATGCCGAGACCTAAGTGCTCGGCATTGTTGTTTTTAAGCGATGTTTAAAAACTACTCTTGGTACCTTTCTATTGTACAGGTGTGCTTTTTAGTCTTTTTATCGTAGTTGATACCCACCATTAAGATGTTGTCGGTGTACTCTTTGATACCCTCACAATAGCCTTTAGCTTTTATTTGATCAATAGCAGTGGTTGCTGATTTATCCCATTTAAGTTCTACTACTAAGGCAGGATAGTCTTGCATAAATGATTTGTGAGGAAGATAAACCAAATCAGCATAGCCAATTCCACCTTTGTATTCACGCTTTGGCTTAAAGTACTTTTCAATACAAGCATAGAAGGCAGCATAGACTACATAGGACAGAGAGTTTTCATTATTGTAGTTAAGAATAGAGGTAAGCTCAGTGTGCTCTTTATCAAGAGCCGTAGCAACAAACTCTTCATCACCATCAAAAACTGCATTTAAAATTTGCTTTGAGAAATCAAACTCTTTTATTAAAGGATCCCAATTGCAATCATCCAGTGCATACTTTAATGTTCTTCTTAATTCCTCATTTGGAACATAGACTACCTTTTTAACATTATCGTAAGCAAGATAACCTAAATGAACAAGGTAAATAAGTACAGAGCTCTTGGATTTAAAAGTTTTTTCTAAAACATCATTTCCAAATGAATCTGTATTTACTCCAAAGACGGGCTCTCCATTAATTAATTTGATTAGATCTTCTCTTAAACGGTCGAAATTTAATTTAACATATGGAAGTATAGCAGTATAACTTGCTGTAGTAGTCCAATAATTTGTATATTCTCTGAGCTTGACCATCTTCCCAATTGAATTTGGGTTATAAAGTTCAATATTGTCTAATCTATAACCATCATACCAACGCTTTGCTTCTGAAAAATCAAGATTAAAACTTGAGCAAATTTTACTTACATCATCATTGGTAAATCCAAAACAACTTGAAAAAGGTCCAGGAGAAACCATATTAAATTGCGTAAAATTATTTAATGCAGATTCAGACTCATCCTTGTTAATTGGCAAAATTCCTGTCAAAAAAGCAAATGCAATTGCAAGATCACCACAATCGCCTTTAAAAAGCTTGCGTAATAAATTAATGTAATCTTTTTTACCTTTAGTGTCATCACGTCTTTCTCTAAACATATAGTCATATTCATCAATGACGACAACAAACTTTCTTCCAGTAAAGTTTTTTACTTTAATAATAGAGGTTGGAAGATCGCATCCAGTAAAATCAATTTTAGGAAATTTCTCACGGAACTCTTCTAATATTCGCATCTCTATAAACTCTGAGATGCTTAACTCCCCTGAAACATTGGTGCTAATTAGATACTGAGCATCAAAGCAGATAGTGTTGTACTGATTAAGGTGTGTTTTAAAGCTTTTAGCTTTTCCAATATCTAAATTTTTGAAAATCTCTTCAGAGTCGCATCCGCATGAATAGTAAGCATTTATGGTCTTTGCCATGACAGACTTACCAGAGCGTCGCATTCTAGACATACAGACAAACCTATCGTCAGTTCCAATGTATTGATTGAAAATTGCAAGTGCAGAAGTCTTATCAACATATCCTAATTGGCTGTTGATCTGTTGCATAAGCATGTCATTATCACGATTTACAAACACTTGATATTGATCCTTAATTTTCAATGGACTCTCCTTCAATTATAGATGAAACACAGAAATTAAGGAAATATTGTAAGTGCAGATTTTTAGCGACTTGATTTTACGTGGGAATTTTTACCACCTAAAATTAAAAAGTAAAGATAATTATTTGATTTAAAAAAGGATTAAAAAGTTTAGTTTAGACGGTATTGCTCTATCTTGCAGGTATGTTTCTTAGTCTTTTTATCGTAGTTGATCCCCACCATTAAGATATTGTCTGTATGGTCTAATAGACCTTCACAGTATCTTTTTTCTTTAATCTGATCAATTGCTGTTTTTGCATCTTGATCCCATTTAAGTTCTACTACAATAGTAGGTGTCTCTTTATTATTCTTGATTTCTGGAAGATACACGAGATCAGCAAAGCCTTTGCCCATAGGTAATTCGCGCTTAGCTTTAAAATACCGATCATAAGAAGCTACAAACGTCGAATGTACAACATATGACAGGGATTTTTCATAGTCATAAGAGAAGGCAGATGTAAGATCTTGATGATTTTTCTCTACAATTTCTGCAACCTTTTCTTCATCAAGATTTAGTACTGCGTCAAGTGCTTGTTCTGATAGTTTTAAGCTTTCTTTAATGGTATCTAAATTTGAGCCTTCAATTGCTGCAATGATTTGCCCCATAACTTCTTTGTTTGGGATATATAAGCGGACGTGTTGAATATCATAAGCTACGTATCCCAAATGAATTAAAGCATAGAACACATCATCTCTGCATTTAATTTTATCAATAAGCGCACGTAAAACACCGTCGTTTACGGCGGTGATATAAGTGCGTGGTAAAATAATTTGACAACTCTGTTGTAAGACTATAATATAACAGTTATGCATGCAGAAGTAATCTCGATTAGCAGTCAACATCTAGATACACCTACCCTTCATAAATTTTGTACAAAGGGCAGGCG
>Ga0256405_10004494_pt1 | contig 25952 bp, 25 predicted proteins | sample RumenRJG_02DNA_FD_189096 | JGI IMG/M metagenome (GOLD analysis project Ga0256405, IMG submission 189096) | Bovine rumen microbial communities from Lethbridge, Alberta, Canada - RJG_02 | ecosystem: Host-associated > Mammals > Digestive system > Stomach > Rumen | place: Canada: Alberta... | reverse complement strand
CTGACATTTCCTCTTTGGACAGGAAAGTATTTTTCAATCCTTTGGTATTGTTGAAGCGTGATTTCCATGGCTTCATTATACCACAGTCCGGGCGATTTGTCAAGAATTTGCGTGAACAGACTCTGGTTTCTTTATTAATAACTCATTCCAGTTTTCATCATGCAGCGAATACTTAAATGAATCATTTCAAGAAAAGCTCAAGAAAATCCATAAAAAGCCGGATGGTATCACTGCGAAAAACCATTGTATTTTAGGACACTGTATTTCTTTTCCAGAAGTGATTAAGGACCGTGAAACCGAACCATTTAAAAGCTATTATGAAAGTAACAGACTAAAAACTGCTGTCGCTGATATGGAAGCTTTCTATTTTTCCGAGTGGCATAGCCTGATTTTGAAAGAATTTACGATAAAAAATGAGACGGAAAGTGAGTTTATTGCTCTCAAATCTGTTTCTGATTGTGGAAATGAATACAAAGCTGATTATGAAAACGCTGGCAGTCGTAAATTGGCTATTAATAACCTAGCAGAAGTTGTAACTACACTCTGCTGTGAAAGATATGATTTTCCTCCAAAGGAGAAGAATGATGATGAACCGTATCAAATAATCAATCAATTGGTTTCTCAGAAGAGTATTACACCTTCGATTAAAAGCTTATTCTCTGAAGACAACACTCTAAACAGAGATAAACTATTAGAGTCATTCCAGAGGATGATTCAATGCTTCATTCGCACAGACTTAGTGCTGGAAGCTGAAGAATCCTTGTTCCATTGTTTGATGCGTAACCTCCTTAAAGACAACTCTATTGTTTCGATAAATGGTCGTGTAGGTACAGGAAAATCATCTTTTCTGTCTTTTTTCTATGAATATTTGCTTTCTCAAAAACAACGTGTGGTATTTTGGGAAGTTCCATATTTCAATATAGAGACACAATACTCGATAACTTGGAGTCAAACGATCTTCTTTATTACTCAACTTATAAAGAGAGACCCATCAGTAATACTGATTATTGATGGTGCAAATGTCTTATCTTCTGATCGGAATGCGTATGATGATCTGATTGAAGCAATAAAGACCGATGTCTTTCATCATCTATGTATTTCATGTGGCAATGACATCAGTTCATTTGATACAATCTGGAATCTTGTGGAACCTAAGAGCTCAATCAATTTACAGTTTGAAGGCATTTGTGCAGATTCAAAACAGTTCAATGATTTAATAAGTGTAGCAATTCCCTTTTTCGATGAGTGGCGTTTAAATAAGTTGTCTTTACAAAGCATTAATAAGTTTCTGATTCAAGATGACCCTAAGATAATCAGCATAGACTATCAGTTGCTTTACATGATTGCGCAACAATCCAAATCTTTGGATAATAAGCCTCCTCAATATATGTATGTATTTATAAAACGATACCTTTATACTAATTATAAACATAATCAAATCGATTTATATCTCACCAGAGTAAAAAACTTACTGTCATCGCCGCTCAGCAGTGTGCCAGAACCTTCTTTTAGCAGATCAGAAACATTCAAGTACAATACTTATGCGTGGAATTATGCGTTGACAACGGGTATATATAACCTTCTAAAAGAAGACATGATTGAATCAAACGAATCCAAAAAACTGGATGTATTTTTGAATAATGAACTATTGCTTCCGTCTGATATAAACTGTCTCTTAGAGGAGCAGTTAATTGAAGACAGAAATCAAGCCAAGGGAAGTAATAAGATTTTAGACCATATAATTGCCATTCTAAGCGAACGAGAGATAAGTGCAGAAGCACAATCTCAACTGCTCTACACCGCCTGCAAATTGTCATATAAAGATGACAACGGTAGAGAACGACTCAAACAAATTGCCAAGAAAACTGCTAAAGAATTCAAGAAACAACTCAAAAAAGCTCATGGAGAGTCAAAAAGAATTCTTTCACTTCAATATCGCTCAGTGAGCGTTATTCTTGCACGATGTGGCGATGAAAACGAACTCTCATATTATAACCGTCTGCTAGTTGAAGAAAAAGATGTCAAATACGACAATTTGGCTTTCCATTTGAAGTATTATTTCAGAGAACTATTCTCGTTCCATGATGCAATTACGCTAGATCTCAATTCTGTTTATGACGAAATGCTTTTAAACACATATTATGTTTTGGAGCACTTACTAGCTAATTTGGACCATAGTAATCTTAATTCTTTTAATATTCATAACTTGATCACATTTCTCCATCTATGCGAATTTATTGTTAGCAAACCTGGCCATCTTACTGGATTCCCCAATGAAGCTAAAGATATAATCTGTAAGTTCAAGCCTGAATTGAACCAGAGGAATAAGAAAAACAACTCCTCACAAGAGGACTTTAAACGTTTACTTGCTCTTGTTGACTCTGTTATCAAAGCTATAATAGCTTACGAATCGGACCAGCAATAATGTGATATAATTGCCTGCTCCGACAGACGCTGTCGGAAATAATCAGCGCTGTTTGACGCAGAGAGGTAGCTGACAGACGGTTAATTCTGTCGTGATAGTAGAGAGGGGAGCAATCCCCGCTCTACTATCACTCCGCACGTACCATTCAGGCATTCGATAAGTAAGTGCAATATGCCGTGAGAGAAATATACGATAAGAACAGCAACAGCCTCACCATTTTGTCAACATTTCCTTTCTAGATATACACCATAACCGAAGAATAACCACAAAGGACTCCGGATTCAGCCCTTTCCCCCATCCTTACTCTCGACTCTTCCTCGACCCTTTCCAGCTCCGAGGTGATGACCGAATGCCAGGTTTTGACCCGCCGCTTGAGAGAAGGATCAGATCCGCCTCGACCGCGAAAGAATTTCGGTTTTACTCCAACAAACCCGCCCGCAGGTGATAGACTTTATCGGTGTACGCAGTTAACTCCTCGTCGTGCGTGACCATGACGACCGTCTTATGCAACGACCGGAGCAGCTTCATGATCTCATCGGCGTTTATATGGTCAAGGTTTCCCGTCGGTTCATCCGCTAAGATCACCTTCGGCTGGCGAATGATGGCTCGTGCGATGGCGACCCGCTGCTGCTCGCCACCCGAGAGCTCCGTCACACGCTGATAGATGCGGTCTTCGAGTCCGACGGAGATGAGCGCTTCCTCCACCCGTGCCTTTCTCTCCTTCTTCGGCACGCCGTCAAAGCCGAGCGGCACTTCGACGTTCTCGAACGCCGTGAGCGTCGGGATAAGCTGATAGGACTGAAACACGAATCCGATTTTTTCTCGCCGCAGGTCTGTGCGCTCCTTTGCCGAAAGTCCCACCGTGTCCGTACCGTCGAGCCGGTAAACGCCGCCGTCGTACGGTTCGAGCAAACCCATGATCGAGAGGAGCGTCGTCTTGCCGCTGCCCGATTTTCCGAGCAGGATCATGAATTCCCCTTCTGGCACGTCGAGTGTCACGTCGTCAAGCACCGGGCGGGGCTTTCCCTTCACCTGGTACGCTTTTTGCAGATGTTCCATGAAAATCATTCCTTCTCCCCCTCTCTGAACAAAACGCCCACCGATCTGCCGCCGAGCTTCAAATGCATCATGAGCAATGGGACAGCCGCGGCCAAAAGGATCCCAGCCGATAAGATCAGTAACGACGGAACACCGCCACCGTGTGTTCTGAGAATCTCCGCGGGAAATCCTCCCGCGAGAAACCGGCGTCGGAGCCAGATCTGCAAAATCATGTCGCCGCTGAGAGAGCCGAAAGCCACCGCCGGGAGAAGCACAAGAAGCAATTCGTGAAGCACCACCCGGAGGATCGTCTTCTGCCTCACCCCAAGCGCGGACAGAACGGCGGCGGACTGCGTTCCGTGGCTCAATACATGGGAAGCAGCATAATACGCGGCAAACCAGCTAAGCACCCATCCGCTCACGCGCATCGTTCCCCCGACGGTTGATGCTTTGGACGCCCATACAAACGCCCTGTATTCCGGCGTCCCGACGGTGAGGATCTCTCCGGTATATGCCGAAATGACCGGCCCCGCGCTCCGCTGAAGCCCGTCCGCGAGGACCGCGCCGCCAACGCAGAGGGCTACAAGAAGCATGAGCAGCAGAAACCGTCTCTTATTTCGCCCGGCGTCCCGGACGGCATAGAGTGCGGGATAGTTCTCTTTGCGTTTCATCCGAGCCTCCTGTAGGTGCGTTTCAGGGCGATCATGGAGAGTACGAAGCTGACGATAAATCCGAGCGCAGCGGCCAGCAGGATCAGCAAGACGTAGGCAGGCGGGATCCTGTAGGGGATGGCAAGCTTGCGGATGACCGTGAACCCGGCTTCTGTGAGTTTATGGATCAAAAGTCCTCCACCGAGCGCTACCGCGGATGCGATCAGAGTGACGGATGCGAATTCCAGCGCGTCGGCCAGCGCAACTTTCTGCGGAGGAATGCCGAGCGCGCCGACGAGCCGGGCGTTTTTCCGATTGTCCTGATTGTTCAACAGCACCCCGACGAGCATGCAGATGGAGAGAAAGATGCCGGCTCCCCACGCGGTTTTACGGACGGCGTCGATCTGCTGTTCATAGATGCGTCCGTAAACATTGATGAGTTCGGACGCCGGGAAAATACTGAAATCGCTGTTCTGGTCGCCCATGAAGCCGGCTTCCGCAAAGCGGAAGTTAAGCGTTTCCGCGCTCTCTTCCGACCGGAACCACAGGAAGAACTGGTTTACATGCCGTGGCTCCGCGAGGGAAACGTCGGGACTCACGTAAATTAGGTTGAAGAGATCCTGACGGATCGAAAGATAGCCCTCCGGGACATCAAGCTCCGTCTCTCCGAGGCGATCGAACGGCGTGCCGGGAATCCAGAAAACAGCGTCAAACCCTTTGGCTTCATGATACTGGAGCAAACCCCAAGGACTGTCCGTGACATATAACGGAATGATCGCTGCAACGCGAAGGGAGAGATTGCTACCACCTTTTACGCCATCTTGAACTGAAAACACATCACCGACTGCAAGGCCATTCCGGCTGGCAAACTGCTTTGTGACGACGCATTCATTGTCTGACAGCCGAAGATTAGCAGGAAGCTCCCAGCGGATCAGGTTCTGGTTCAATGTGTTTACAGACCAGACAAAGGCTTCGGAATCGTCGGACAGCAGGTAACACTCAATCACCGACTCCTCCGGCATATCCAGAGAAATCTGGTATTCCATCGGGGTGTCTTCAATCCGGTAAGCGGGTGTCACGCAGGCGATCTGCTCTTTCTCCGGCTTCAAGACAGCTGTCAGCGCACTGATGTCGGCAAGCGTGCAGGGATAATCCTGGTTATAGTCATGCATAGTTTCCGAGTCAAAAACCTTTTCCCGTGTGCCGTCTAACTCAACTGTTTCGACTCCGGTGTCACGGGAGGATCTTGTCGGCTGGCCCATGTATTGAAGCTCATCCCGGAAACGGAGATTGTAGAGATCCCGGTACGGCGATGTCACCTCGTCGAGCTTTACCCGGAGCGAGCCGCCGAGGTTCAGCATGCAGCAGAGAATGGACAGACACGCGAACAACAGGAGTCCCGTGCGCAGGTTCCGCCTGTGCCGGAGAAAATTCCGGAAAGAGTAGGTCAGCAGGAATTTGAATCTCATATGGACAATGCCTCCTTCATGACGACTGGGGAAACTGAGTGGTCAACCGATATAACCTTAAATCAGGACGATTCGTTACATCCTTGGAGAAAAAGATGGTCAGAAAAGTAATCGAAGAGGGCACGAGATGTATCAAAACTTTATGTAAAAGGATCTCTCGCAACGTCGTCAAAAGTATTAACATCTCGTGCCGCCTCATATTAAGTAAATAGTTACAATACAGTTCAATTAATCACTGTGGTTTGTAGAGCAAGTGTAACTCGGATTGTCGCGCATGCAAACATTGTAAATCCAATGCCCATTTGAAGTGGAAATATATGCTCCACAACGTTTACAGTGTTCCTCGGTCTTGCACTGTACGACACAATTGCTATCACCCACATATCTACACCTAACATTTACACATGGGACATTTGTTCTGTCGTAAGTATCGGTGTGGCCAAAGAGCGTGCAAATTATATTTCTGTCAGGTTCACTTTCCTGAGAGGGGTAGGCGGTCGCTCCTTCTGTATGATAGTCTGATGCATATATGGATGACATCAAAAGCATACAGAGAGCCATGATTGTGCAGATGAATCTTAAGGTCTTCATCAAGATCTCCTCCATGGTATTTGAAATATCTAAGGGACTGCTGAATGTGGGCACGAAACATCTTTGGAGCAAAAACTAATAAGTCCAAAACAAATGTTGCACTTATTCATGAGAATCTTTGCTTATCGAGCATTAATAAGATTTTTCTCTGTTGTCTAACAAATGAATATACTGTAATAACAGATTCAATTCATTCGTGCTTTTGCTCTACTTACTAAACAAGCATAAGCATCACCTCTCTGGGGTATAATGCGGATGTGTAAAGAGTTCAATGTCCGGATCAAAGAACTCAAGGTCTACTGGACAAGTAAGGAAGCTCCAAAAGCATGGAATCACAGACTTACTTACCCGTTCATAATGTAATGGCACCGAGAGGAAGAAAATATTAAAAAAGGAAAAAGTTTTCTAAGATTTTTATATGAACCTGTATAAGATTTTTGGGAGGACCAGAAGACAATTGAGTTGACGACTAGCATCACCACCGTTGCTCCTCCTTGAAAATATCCGCAACTTATTATTTCACGCGGTTCTGCATACAGTCTTTGGCAACCAGTGACAGATGTCTTCATTGTTATGAGCGCAGGAATATGGCACTGCTAATTTTTTTCTGATTTATTGATATCACTATACCACATCCGGCTTCACTTGTCAACAGATTGGTTGTAAAAAAACAACCTTTGTTCTTTTGAACTACTCCTCCTACAATATACACAACGGGATTTAGTAAACGAGTTTCTGAAGCTCTTCCGGGAATGAGCGGAATTGTCGTATCCCCTTCCCGAAGAGGTCACCAACGAGTTTATCGAGGGCGTTCTGTACAGAAAAGCCGGAAATTGCATTTTTCGCGCCGTCAGCCACACTTGCACGGCGATATAGCCACACTGGCCTATTTGAGCGTGCAAACGTGGCTCATCTGCCGGAATATACAGAAATCAAGTCAATTCCGATCTGTACAGGGACTTTGATGAGGAAGAAGCAAACCGCGCCTTGCCCAGAAAAGGAGAGATGTTCAAGCACCTGTGGAAGAAGTACAACGATGCCGGCAGTGTGATAGGCAGGAGGCCCCTGAGCTACCGTCAGTTCTACCGCCACTACACGAACTGGCGTGACAGCACCAACGTCGCCTTTCACATCCAGCGTGTTCCTGGTGTGAATCTGGAGACCTTCGAGATGGTGCAGACCTTGATAGCCACTTGCAAAAAGAGGCTAAATTGCAAGAGCTCGGTCAGTTTTTTCTCCCTGCAAAAATCGCCCCGTTTGCCCCACGTGCACGGCGAAATTGCGCCACCCTGCCGGACGACTGCACCACTTCATAAAAACACGGAAAATCTCTGATATACTGTAGGTGCACACGAAAGTGTGACTACACAAATCGGAGGTTTACCAGATGGTAGACTACAGAGAAATCCTGCGGCTGGATAAGGAAAACTACAGCCAAAGGCAAATCGAGGCAAGCACAGGAATTTCGCGTCATACCGTGAGCGACGTCCTCGCAGCAGCCAAAGCAGCAGGGATCGAATGGCCGCTGGGCGAAGAGGTTACAAACGAAGATCTGCGTTCGATCCTCTTCCCCGGGAAGTTTCTTTCCCAGAGTGAGTATCTGGAACCGGACTACGCCATGATTCACAAGGAGCTGGCAAAGCCCGGCGTGACATTGACTCTGCTTTGGAATGAGTATTGCCGTCACTGTGCAGAGGTCAGCAAGAGGCCGTACATGAGCACACAGTTCGGGGAAAAGTACCGGAAGTGGGCAAAGGTTACGAAGGCGACGATGCGCATCCAGCACAAGCCCGGCGACGTGATGGAAGTGGATTGGGCCGGGAACACGCTCACGATCTGGGACTCCGTAACCGGCGAGAGCTCTCCTGTCTATCTCTTCGTAGCGGTGCTCCCCTGCAGCGGGTACGCCTACGTGGAAGCGTGCTCGGACATGAAGCTGGAAAACTGGCTGCTGTGCCATGTCCACGCATATGCCTATTTTGGTGGCGTGACAAGGCTTCTGATCCCCGATAACCTGAAAGACCGGCGTTACGAAGAATACCCGGTACGAAACGGTCCTGAATCGGAGTTACCAGGAACTGGCGGAGCATTACGACACCGCCGTCGTCCCCGCACGGGTAGAGCATCCCCGCGACAAATCCCATGCGGAAGGAACGGTCCGGCTGGCATCCACATGGATCCTCGCCGCCCTGCGGAACGAGCACTTCTTTTCTCTCAGCGAGGCTCAGGAAGCGGTGAAGGAAAAACTGGAAGAGATGAACCAGAAACCCTTCCAGGCTCCGAAGACCGGATGCCGCCGCTCCGTCTATTTGGAAGAAGAGCGGGATTTCATGAAGCCCCTCCCCGCTGTGCCTTATGAACTCTCGACGTGGATGCCGAACATGTCGGTCAGCACGGATTACCTGATTTCGGACGGAAGGAATAAGTACTCCGTTCCCTTCGACCTGATCGGTGAGAAGGTGGATGTACGGCTCACCCGGAACACAGTGGAAGTGTTCTACCACGGGAATCGCGTGGCTTCCCATGTGCGTGCCGGGAAAACCCAGAGGGAGCCGATCATCAACAGAGATCATCTCACCCCGGAACATCGGAAGTACCTCAACTACAACGCCGACGATTTTACTGTATGGTCCCGCGAGGTCGGGAAGAATACGGAACAAGTCGTCAGATCGTTCCTGACAAGCGGCAAAGAGGCAGAAGTAGGCTTCAAATCCTGTGTAAGCCTCATGAAACTGGGTGAACGGTACGGTAAGCGCAAACTGGAAAATGCCTGCACTGAACTGCTGACAATCGCCTCCGCGCCCTCCATCCGCTTAATCGCAAGCATTCTGAAGAACGGCAAACAAGCGAAAGCTCCCGAAGAACATCATCATGACAACGAACACGGAATCACGCGCGGAGCCGCGTACTACGCCCGGAAGGACGGTGATTCCGAATGACGAGACAGAGCACGGTTGACACCCTGAAAGTCATGCGGTTCAGCGCAATGGCGGAAGAATTTGAGCGCCAGCTTGCCGATCCGGACTCCTATTCACAGCTTTCCTTTGAAGACCGCATGGGTCTTCTGGTGGATGCGGAGTGGAACCGCAGACAGGTAAACAAATACAAGCGCCTGGTTCATGCCGCCCACTTCTCCGTACAGAGCGCGACGGTGGAGGGCATTGAGTACTACGAAGACCGGAAGCTGGACAAGGCGCAGATCGTCAAATTCTCCACCTGCCAGTACATCGAAAGGGGACATCACATCGTTCTGAAGGGCGCATCCGGGAACGGAAAGACGTATATCGCCTGCGCGCTCGGAAACGCCGCCTGCCGCAAGTACCTCTCGGTTCGCTATATCCGTATGCCGGAGCTTCTGGACGAGCTCGGTTATGCGCGAGCCAATCAGGAATTCCGAAAGGTTATCAAGGCATACCAGAAGGTAGATCTGCTGATCCTCGATGAGTGGCTTATCCGCAGTCTGACGCCGGAGGAATCGTACAACCTTTTCGAAATCGTGGAAAGCAGAAGCAGCCACGGCTCCACCATCTTCTGCACGCAGTTCGAGACCGCCGGCTGGTACAAGAGGATCAATCCGGATCCCGAGAGCGACAGCCCACTGACGGAGGCGATCATAGACCGCATCATCCACAATTCCTATCAGGTTTTGATCGACGGCGCCATGTCCATGCGGGAACGCCACGGTTTGAAAGCGGAGATTGCGGAAGGCGGTGCCGAATGAAGCTGACCAGAGAAGATAAGGCGTATCTCCGGCAGCTTATGAAGGAGTATCTGAAAAAGAACCCTGACGCGACGCCGGAGGAAAAAGCGGAACTGCGATCTTGGGTGATGAGCGGCCACAGTCCGTATGACAATCCGGACGGGCTGTGCGATGATTGCTGTCACCCGCTTGATTTCATCTCCGCCATGAGATTCTGGAAAGGGTTCTGTCCGGAACAACCCAAGAAAGCGAAACCCGACGGAGAATCACAATGACGCTCTCCTTCTGGCATGATCAGTGTGCCGCCCGGTTGTGAGGGAACGATAGTCATTCCCGCCGACATTTTCCCACAGGCAAGGCCTGCGCTTCGCGCCGCTAAGGCGGTGGAAAAGTCTCGGCGGGAGGGTACGGAAGTACCGAAGCTGACGATTTGAATGGCTCTCTTCTCCGGCGAGGTGGCTCTATTTTAGTGGCAAAGTGGCGCTATTTCACCGTTAAGGGTGGCGCAATTTCCCCGGCAGGGTGGCGCAAAAATACCGTGCACGTGGTGAAATCAGACCGGTATATGCACTCCCACAAGGTCAAGTGCGGCGACTGTAGTAGCTGGAACGGGCCGAAGGTCTTGCGCAGTAATGATGCCTGCGGGAAGGTCATCTGGCAGTGCAATCACAAGTTAGATTGTCAGAAATGCGCTACATCGTCGTTCACTGAGAAGGCAATAAAAGAACTGTTTCTCCGGGGCACCAATCAGGTGATCAACCAGAAGGAACAGTTTCTAACCATATACGAGAAGGTTCTTTCATGGGGTCTTAAGGAACCACTGAATAAATCAGTATAGCAAGCAAGGCCAAGACGTGGTATAATAGAGACAAGCGAAATCTCCACCGGGAGGACGAAATGAGCCAGCTCAGCTTCAGCGACGAGGAATACAGCGGACGGAAACGCATCACAAAACGGGAAGAATTTCTGAAAACGATGAATGAAATCATTCCATGTACGAAATGGGTGGAGAAGATCCGCCCGTTCTACCCATCCGGTAAACGCAGCCGTCCCGTGCGCGGAATCGAACTGATGCTGCGGATGTATCTTTTGCAGATCTGGTTCGGTCTGTCCGACGAAGGAACGGAGGATACAATCTACGACAACTATGCCATGCGGAGCTTTCTCGGTCTGAACTTCATGATGGAGCAGGTCCCCGATGCAACGACACTGTTGAAATTCCGCCATCTTCTCGAAGAGCACAATCTCTGCGAAGCGCTGTTCGAGGACATCAAGGCCCGGCTCGATAAAGCGGGACTCATGATGCACGGCGGCGCCATCGTGGACGCCACAATCATCCAGTCCACATCGTCCACCAAGAACAAGAGCGGTGAGCGTGATCCTGAGATGCACCAGACAAAGAAGGAGAACCAGTATTACCACGGCATGAAGGCTCATGTGGGAGTGGACGCCGGTTCTGGATACGTTCATTCCCTGACCGGAACGGCGGCAAACGAGCATGACATCACGGAAGCGCACAACCTGATCCTGGAAGACGACGAAGTGGTTTACGGGGACTCCGGATACACCGGCGTTGAAAAGAGAGACGAGTTCATTGGTGACGAACACCTTTCGCAGATTGAGTACAGAATCGCCCGCAAACCCTCAAAGCTGAACGTTAAGAAGGCCTACACAGGTATCGACTGGGAACGGGAGATCGAACACAGGAAATTGTCTGTACGCTGTATGGTCGAGCATCCCTTTCTGATTATCATGCGGCTGTTCGGATTTTCCAAGACTGTATATCGCGGGATCCGGAAGAATCTGAACCGCCTCTATATGCTGTTTGCCAGCGCAAATATCCTCATGTGCATCCGGGCAGGCAGAGTGGAGGACTTCTGCCAAACCTACCTCGGGTGAGATATGCCCTTGAGAGGAGAAAAGTCAGAGTTACAAGAGACCAAATGACCTCGGAAGCCATTGAAAACAATCATTTTCGCTTGTTTGTGTCTGTTTTCTCGTATTTCGGTTCCTCCTCTCTCTTGTGACGGTTTTTATTCAGTGGTTCCTTAACACCGCGGCCCTTGAGAGTGAGCTTTTGGATCTGGAAACTGAAATCAACATCGCTGCTGAACTTATCGAGGAGTGCATTAAGAAAAGATGTTCATGCTGCCCTCGATCAGACTGAATGCCCGAAACGATACGACTGTCTGGTATCTCGTTTCGATAAAGCAAAGCAAGACACATTGAGGTCACTGACTTGAATGTCGAGCGCATAGCCCGAAACGCACCAGATTGAAACCTACCTTCAGGATCTTCAAGGCTGGGAGCTGTTGGCGGAGTCCCGGGAAACAGACTGGCTGGCGATGGTGGGGCTGCATCACCGTCTACAGTAAAAAGATCATCCGGGTGACCTTCAAGGACAGCAACGAGATCAAGGTATAATCCCATAGACTCTGCAAGGCCTCTGAATCACGTCGGTTCAGAGACGTTTTTTTACCCAATCATTTCAGAAGTGATTATTTCAGTGGACACCAAACAGTCTACGGAAGCATTATCATCATCCTTAAGTCGAAGTATCGGATTATCGTGATCATGTAGATAACGTGAATCTCCGCTGTACTGGTAGAGACGATATGCAACTTGATTTAATAAATGAAGCTGTTTTCCCTCAACAGTCAAGTCATCTTTTCCATCAAAAATCACACACCTTATAGGAAATCTATACATGAAGCAGTAGTATTCACTCTTTTTCGCATAATCTTTGGCGAGCCCTTTTATGCATAAATAGCTTTCAAGGCGTTCAAGTATTTCTGGACAGTCTTGTAACTGGCGCGTGTATTGATTCTTCATCAATAAATCACGAAAAGCAAACCCGTTAAAGCAAAAGTCTTCTCGACCTGAGTTATATCCAAGCCTGCTACGCAGATAGCACACATCCGTACTCATTGTGTTTTCCAGGCCAATCTGTCTATCTCTATAGCAAAGAATTATTCTGTTTCTGGCATTTTTTCTAAAGGTGATCTGATGTGCACCCAAAAACTCTGAAAAACTATTATTTGACGTGAGCAGTTCTTGCAAATTATAGCTGATCTCTTTTTCGGAGCCTTTAAGTCTCCGTGATAGATGGAAAAACAATATTTCATCTGGTAACTCTTGCTCAACCATATCAGAATAAAACTCTTCCAGAGCATTAACAAAAAGGTCCTGATTAAAACGCCATTGACCTTCTGCAGCTGAATCCGCTGCCGCATTAATGTATTGATAAAGTTCTGGCACGGAAACACCCATCAAACGAGCTAGCGAGCTCTCCATTCCCTCACGAGATGTAGTATCAATTACCATACGCCCCTCTTAATCTTCTATTGGACAAATCTTCGGCAGAATTTCAGGTAAGTGCTGACCGATCTTCTCGGTGTCATAGCCGTAGGCCTCGCAGATAAAACGGACGGTATCCGACAGCAGGACGTGGCCTTTTGCTTTCTCTGCTTTGAATTTCTGCCACTCTTCGTATTCTTTATTCGTGATTTTCTTAATGGCTGTTTACTTTTAAAATTAAAAGCCACTAAAGGATATTTTAGCTTTCTTGCAAAATGGTTTTGATACAAGACAATAGATCCTTTGGGTACATCCTGTTCATGACTTTTTTCAGTCAACACCTAACAGCTGTTTTCTCAAAATCATATATAATACCAGAATCATCTCCCGAAAGATATTATGAATCATCAAACTTCTTGTTAGTGGGACTACGTATTATTATTGCTTCCTTTTGCTGTTCCAACATGAGATACACCACATAGTGAAGAAACTCATGAATAATAGATTCCATTCTAAGAGCACCTGTGATAAAGAAGAAACATTAGGCTACCAAGTGATAGTCAGAAGAATACACATATTAAATTGGAATAATGCATTAAATAATTACACTATATTTCCTGTCGCATATTATGATATATCACTGTCGCAATTCAGAGATCTGATGGAAATGCAATTATCCTTTTATAGTTTTCAATCGATCCAACAACCTTAATCGGTCCATAACAGCCTCGTTTTTGCTTCTTCTATACGGCTCCAGAATTCCCGCCGCAGCGTTTACCTCGCACCGTTCCAGCAATGATAGCGCATACATAGAGGCAGCCAGCTCGCCCTTGTCTTTGAGAGAGGCATAAAATTGATAGGCTTCCTCATATCTTTCCATCTTGTCCAGCGCATATGCAATGTAACCGTTCCAGATATCGCGATTGTCTGAACTCCATGCAAACAGAGAAAGCATATCCTGACAGTATGGCACCATAGCCTCATAATCCTCTGCTTCGTCCATGTATCTTGACATCTCTTTCAGGAGAAGGAAGAAGTCATTATGAATCTCATTTTTGATCCTATTCTGCGGGTAGTTGATATCCAAATCAGCTGTTATTATTCTTCCACCGCCCTTATAGCTCATCGTGGCCACTGTCTTCAGATATGCTCTCGTTTCTGGCCACAATCTCTTGAAAGCTTCAACGATGTTCAAAACATTGTCCTTACGTGTTCCCCATTTACCGTTCATAGAGAGGACAAGATAGGCCACAGGACTGTATTTTCTGCTCCATTCCAGGGCTTCAAGCAGGTCTTTTCGGGCTAAAGCAATCATAAAACCTCCACGAGAAGGGAATATTTGAGGACAACAATAGTCTATCACATGCCGAGGGAAAAAACAAGGGGTTTATAGAAACACGTTGCTTTTTGACATGCACTCTGGGGTATAGTAAGAGAGCGATGGTATAGCTCAATCTCTTTGAAGTTTGGAATACAAAAATCACCAAGAGCCACAAAAAACAAACATTCGATGAGGTGTGAAATGAATCCTGCTGATTACGGGATTTCTGTATATAGCCCGGAAGCTACAGTTACTATAGGTGCAGAAGAACTGATTTACAAAGTTGGCAAAATGCTCTTCATGCAGAAGGTGAAATCACAAAAGATTATTTGTCTATGTTTTCATTATACACAATTATTTATGTGCTGAAACATTCTCGTGAAGACTCGTTGTCCAACAAATTTGCTCTTATTACAAACAAATACTTCGATCCAGATAACATGAGCGATGCATTGGTTAACTATTTAACTGATTTGCTTATGAAATAACTGTTTTATCCACTTATGCCATCTACATTTTCTAGAAGAAACTGACAATTCATTTTGTAAGCTTATATTGCTATGAATCAGCCTCGCAATGCTAGAGGTTTTAATCCATTTTCAATCAGAAACGTCTGTATGGTATCGATATCTTCCATAAAATAGCAGTCTAGGATCTCTCGGTAATATCCATAGAGACCATACCTCTTTATATCCAGGTGTGCACGATTCAGCAATGCTTCCGACAACCATGGAGGAAGATGCATCGCAATACAAATTGCTATGATTTGATCCAAGTTATAGCTCAGTCTTTCTTCGGTACGAAGCCTCGCTATTGTCGAAACGGACAAATAGGCTTTCTGAGATAGTTCTTCTTCTTTGATTCTTCCTTTCATAATGTAGACCAACGCCTCGGGGAAAGTTGTTGGCATCTTATCCATCAATTCTTTTTGGCATTTTAGGCGTTCTTTCATAGTCATCGTTCCTTCCTGATCCAAGAATTTGTTATACATCTTGGAATATGTGGCGGTGCAATCCATGAGTCCCCATCCTTTCCCCTTGGATTATCGGGCAAAGGAATTTGATAGATTGGGGTGCAGTATCCCTATTCAGGTGGTAGACCTTTTGAACATCAGATATATGGCCGCATCCGCTTGGGACCGAAGGTGATATCTGAAGCAGTTAACTACAGTATAAGGTTTATCTTCGCATAAACAATCTTCGCCCGTATAAATCCAGGCTTGAATACATTTTAAAGATTGTTAAGCTTTTTGCATCTGGAATAGTATCGTGATTCGATATTGTTGGAGTTTCTAAGATAATGTCTGAAAAATGACTCGATGTATTTTGGTGGGGAATTACCCCTACCAGAAACCGCACTTCTTAGACAGCATCACTCTGCACACATGGTTAATTGGTCTCCCAGACCAACGAGGTATAATCCTGTGTTTACAATCTGAAGTAGAGTCTTTCAAAGCGGGGTTGTTGATCTAATGCTCGCATCTCCCCATAGTGGGAATGTATAAGCCTGATGGAAGATTCTCCATATAGTAATGCCGAGAAAAGACTGAAATAGTGAAGCTGAGGAAAATTTAACACTTGACGCAAAAATATAAGATAATATAATCACGCATTAAACAATACGAGAAAATCTATAAAAGCACCAGGCAAACAGCGGCCCCTGTAACTGCCTTTACATCATACGAAAATCACTGAGTAAGAAGGACTGATGGCAACAAACTCAAGAACAGGCAACAAACATCCTTTCAGACTGATTGGGCAGAGAGGCGATCTCTGCCACTTGATGTAAAGGTCATACCATTTCAGAAAGTGTTTTACAAATTGAGTTGCACGAACAAAGAGAAGGGCACTTCCTTCCGTATCCAGCCGTTCAGTCGTCAGCTTTTTTGGACAACTCTGTGTAGCTTGCCCCGTTCACATTTTTTTACAAACAAGAATCCTTCCGGGCGAGAATTCCGCTTGAAACCTTTTCTAAGTCGTAGTACACTGTATTTGAAGATTGTTAGAGTCGAGGTGCGATACCGTGGGAACCTACTTGAATCCCGGAAACGGTGGTTTTGTTCGAATTCTCAACAGAACCTATGTAGACAAAACCGGACTGCTTAGCCTGATAAACAAGACCATTGAAACTCACGATAATCTGACCTGTATCAGCCGCCCGCGCCGCTTTGGAAAATCATACGCGGCGCAGATGCTGTGTGCGTACTACGATAAGACTTGTGATTCGTCCGAGTTGTTTTCTGGGCTTCAAATTACATCTGATCCTTCATATTCTGAACATCTGAATAAATATGATGTGCTATACCTTGACATGACCGGCATGATCGGGGCTGCTGGGAAAGAAGATCTCGTATCGTTCATCGTGAGAAATGTTACTCGCGAGGTGACCTCTCAATATCCTGGAGTCACCGCACAAGACGCTTTATTCGGTACTCTGATCAACACGGTTGAACTCACGGGCAGCAAATTCATCGCAATCATTGACGAATGGGACGCTCCTATCCGTGAAGCCAAGACCCCTGACGATCAGCGACGGTACCTGGAATTCCTGCGCTCCCTTTTCAAGAACAGCGGTACGACAGCGCGTATCTTTGCCGCCGCATATATAACCGGCATCCTTCCCATAAAAAAGGACGGCTCTCAGTCTGCTATTTCGGATTTCCGGGAATATACGATGCTCTTCCCTTGGAAGTTTGCCCCCTACGTCGGTTTCACGGAAGAGGAAGTCAGAGTTCTCTGCGAAGGCAACGATGTCTCTTTCGATGAGATGAAGCATTGGTACGACGGCTATTCCTTCCCGGAAGTGGGGTCGGTGTACAACCCGAACTCCGTGATGAAAGCGCTTCAATACCACTGTTTTGATTCTTACTGGACGGAATCCTCGTATTCAGAAAGTTTGATGGGATATATCAATCTGAATTACGACGGACTCTTGAAAATCGTCACCGATCTCATCGGCGGTACTTCCGTCCCGGTTCTGACAACCGGATTTGCGAACGACCTGAAAACCTTCCGGGATCGGAACGATGTTTTAACTCTCCTCATCCATCTCGGGTATCTGGCATATGATTCCAAGACGAAAACCGCACGAATCCCCAATGAGGAAATCCGTATGGAGTTTTCCCGCGCCATCCGAACGACCGGGAAGGATGAAACCATCCGCAGACTTCTCGAAAGCGACAAGCTTATCGAAGATATCATCCACATGGATGAAGACACTGTTGCCGCGCAGATCGAGAAAATCCACTCCGAAGAATCGCCGTTGCATTACAACAGCGAGCAAAGTCTCCGCAGCACGATCAAGCGGGCTCTTTTCAGCGCGTATGACAACTTCACGCTCTTTGAAGAATTCCCAGGCGGCATTGGGTATGCTGATGTTGTCTATCTGCCAAAACAGGATGCAGAACTCCCCATTCTCATGATCGAACTCAAATGGGATATGTCCGTCGACACTGCACTGAATCAAATCCGTTCCCGTAATTACCCTGCCGCTTTCGAGAACTATGGCAGCGACATTCTTCTGGTTGGTATCAACTATGATAAGAATGCCAAACAGGGAGAACGTCATCAAACCTGCAGGATCGAGAAGATTTTACGTTCCTGACCAGTTCTTTTGGCTTCCTGCATCTTTTTCATGACCTTCTCACCCATGTAGTCGACATAGAGGTCAAGGAGGTTCTGCTCCCCTTAGGAGCGGCGCTAGACAATAACCTCAAACCGCTCGTTATTCAGCAAAAGCCAAGACAAGCGGCTTAGCCGGTGGCTTGCACTGCCACTATAAGGGGCTGGTACCGGCCATCGCTTTTAAGCGCACCGAAGAACCAACGCTTGCACCACTTGCACCGCAACACGTTTACGGGTATATGTATTTCCTGCATTCTGTGCAATAATACTATTTGGTGGTTTTATCACCTTCTCCTCCTTTGCTTTGAGGTGCGGTTGACAAACCCTCTCCTCTTTCTTAGTTGGAGTTCTTCTTCACTTGAAGCTAAAGCTTTCTGTTGCTCCACCAGCATGGCTGGTGTTTTTTCACTGTTACATAATAAAAGCTCCTATGGCTAAAAGTCATAGAAGCTCTATGATATTTCAAGTATTCTTTATACAATGATATGTATTCTGCGTACTGATAAATCAAGTCTCCTTCGCAACAACTAAATCAGATATTCCCGGAAGGTAGACCTCAGATGCTTTAATGCAGTCATTCATATCTCTTACATATTTTGTCGGGCATATATAATTAATTTGCTTATTTGCGATATATACATCAAATTCATCCTCGAGATAATTTAAATTCTGTAAATCTGATAGCCCTAGATTAACTGCCTTTGTCCTTCCAGGCTTTTGAATTAAGTCGCAAAGACAGCAAAAATATATATAAGGGGATTTATAAAGATCAATCTCATAATCGATACCATATTCATAAACCGATTTATGGTAAATATTGTGTATCAATATTGCAGAAACCCCTTTATTTTTAGAGTATATTTCATTTCGTTCTACACACGCATCATTTCCTAATACACTCGAATTAATACTTATAATGTGTTTTAAAGTATTGATATAAATAATTATTCCGGCGGATGTTAAACCATGATCAAATGGTGAATAATCAGTACGATACTTTTTGATATCGCTATGTTTGTCGTTAGATGGATAATTGTGTATAATTTGTTTGAGAGAAATATCAATATTATCCGCTATTGTTTTATAGATCTTTTTTGCAAGCGCTAACGATCTATTAAATATAGAATTAAATCCATCGTTCTCCGCTTTAATGTCTGTGTCGTAATTCTCCTCGATATTACATATCCACCTCATCTTGGATTGTATATAATTAATCAATATTTCTGTTGACCCGAACTTCTGAGCATACATGTAAGCACTTTCTTTTATTGTATTTTTAATGATTATTTCAGAATTGTTAAATATGATATCATTTATATCTTTCAAAAAATCATGCATATCTGTATCTTTAATTTGATTGTTTGTTTCGAATCCATCTGAGGCATTACTAATAGAATTTTCAAGTTGTCTTTTTAAAGACTTTCTTTTAAATTCCGACTTTTTCCTTTCATATAGTAAGTAATCATCATCGACTCCAAATGGGTAAAAAGTCTTTATCCAAGTAAATATTTCTCTTACAGTTTCACAATATGTGAGCTTGTTGCTTCTTAACCTATTTCGCAACTCAGAAGACATTATTCTATCCATATCATTATAAAATAGCAACTTATCCACATCCGAATCAGAGTTATATGAAAAGTCATTATTTTTCACAAAACATTTAAAACAGAAATTCCCCCTCATCGATGATTGAAATTTGGACAAATACGGAACAGTCGACTCAACTTCTGTTCTGGCGAATTTCCAATTTACCCTATACAGGCTGAGGCTCATTATCGCTACTACATTATCATTGAAGTCTAACACAAGCAATACACATGATTTTATATTTGAGTTTCTTAATATTGCAACTACATCCGAGTAGCTGTCTACACTTGTTATTTCTTTTGCATCCCAAAATAATTTCGCTCTTTTAATCAAATCATTTGAATCATATAATTTCCCACTTCCATCATACCATTTAGTACCGTCAATATCCATCATATAATCTTGCAGGATATTACATGAATTCATGATATTCGCCCCTACAGCCAATTCCTTAGCAACTTCACGAACCACTAGATTATATATATACTCTTCTTTTAACTTCAAAAAAACATCTTCATCATAGATCTTATCTTTTTCATAGCAATATCCTATATCATGATAAAGAGCGAACAATCTCCACTCATCAATGAACAATTGTACCTTACAATTTCTATTGTTCTTATCTTCTTTATTCATTATAAGTTGACTTATATTTCCCATATTAAAAAACAAGTATACGCCCAATATATACAAATTCACGCTATGTATAACATGATCTTGCGGTATATACTCTTTTGCTTCCAATGCGGCATGTTTATACTGATCAGATAGTACATTCCGCATTAACTCTACTGGGAGCGAATCGTCGAATAATATGTTTACATTTTCGTATATTGACTTTGCGCATTCTATCTTAATTGATGGGTCGGTGTTCGACAAAAAAGTTTTGAATTCATTTTCAGCGAACCATATATAAGCATACAGACTTCTATACTCTTCATTAAATAATGCAGTTTTCTTGTCAGTAAACAATTCATTCAAAAAGCGTTTATCCAATTTATAGCTCATTTTAACCTCCGTTTGTAGAGTTTATTTGAATAGCTCACTTTCTTAAGCCCAATAATTTTTACACAAAATTGTATATGCAACTTTATAATCTACGTTTTTGTAGTAAACAGCCTCCTTTTCAATTCTTTCGTAATCATTCTGACTTTGCGAGAATTTGTAATATTTATCTATTTCACCTACAGTATTTGCTATTTCATTATACATTTCGACATTTAATCTTCTTGGAATTTCACCAATACTCATTTCACTTATAAAATAAACAAAAAAGTCTCCTGCTTTTTGTATTTCTTCACAAACCTCTTTTATGTTTTCTTCAATATGGTCATCTCTATCCTGTGTCCTATCCTCCACCTTTTTTATATAGCGTTTTATGCACAATTTGCAATCTTCTCTAGCATGTTTAACGTTTTTTTCCACATCACTACTTCTGTAAATTTTATTACGATCCAAACATACCTTTATATAAGGTCTCAATGGTCGAGTTTTTTCATAGTAGTCAATTGTGCACATGATGAATGCGGTTTTCCTATCATTAGGAAGTTGTTTTCTAAGAAATTTTTTTTGTTCTCCACTAATATTAACTATAGATTTAGCGTCATCATTCATTCGAGATGCAATTATATATTTTATTGCTTCTCTAAAATACGATACACCAGTTTGTTCCGTTGCATCTTCAATCAACTTATTTAATGTTTTTTGGACAAACCCTATACTGCCTCTGATTCTTGGAGCCGCCGGATTTCTATTTTTTCTTGACATTTTTCGTCCTCCGTTTAATATTCTATTTATGTTTGTGGCAATAAGCTATTTTTGATCTATTTTCTCTCAAATAAATCAAATTGTAAGCCTGTCCGTACATGATATGTCAAGAAACGACACTCTTATCAAAGATACGAAATTTGTTTACAAAAAATTCACAAACTTCATTTCACTCAATTCGTCATTGCTTCGTAAACTACATTTTCAGTTATTTTATTCAACTCGAACGAGAATCAGGACTTTTTTTAAAGCTATATATACCTTCCATGGAAACGATTGCTTTATTAAAAGAAACACTGTTCTTTCAGATAGTTCTTCAAACTATTCTGAACATCCCAAAGATGTTGCTTGTCTCCTTTGAATTTGCAGTATCCATCAGCAGTGCGCGTCGCATATACTCACAATTCGCTTCCTTCGCCTTCAGCGCCTGTCTGGTCTTTCGAGGGGGCATTCTGCGATGTAGTATTCGATAAAGTTGTTCTTGATTGTGATCTTCAGTTCATGATAGAAGTTCGTTTTAACAGAGTCCACTTTATCGCCGACCCCGATGAAGCGAACTCCCATGTTCGAGTGTACCTCGTCGATATATCTTCCCACCTTAACGTGATTCCCGTACGAAACAGGTCAGGTCTTTTTACGACGATCTTATTGATCACCTCTGTCTCAGCATCCTGCATCATGCGCCAGAACACCTAGGGTGAAATTCGTTCCGGTGTATCCGTCATACGATGGATACAACAAGCTGAAGTCCGTCACACGCTGTGGATGCTGGGCTCATGTAAGACGAAAGTTCGTCGACGCTCTGCCGGATAAGAAAGACACCCTACCGGACTCAGCCGCGGTCAAGGGTATAGAGTTCTGCAACCGGCTCTTCCTCCTGGAGCGGGAATACGACGGATTCGAAGCCGCATATGAAGAAGACGGTTCGGCCAGCAAATGGACGAAGGTCCGCGATCCGCTTGATTCGGGAAAAGAAGAAAACAGCGTCGAGAACGCTCAAAGCCCGTCCTAGACGAGTTTTTCACATGGCTTGATTCGGTCGCCCCGGCATCGAAGTCGGCTTTGTCGTCGGCGGTGCAGTATGCGAAGAACGAAAAGGCTTACCTGTGCCGCTTCCTGGAAGACAGGAATATCCCGATCTCGAACAATCGGGCGGAGAACGCGATCCGTCCGTTCACGATCGGCCGCAAGAACTGGCTTTTCTCCGCTTCGGTATAAGGAGCCGAAGCCAGCGCGATGTTCTATTCAGTCATCGCCACGGCCTGTGCCAACGGCCTCGCGCCGGAAGTACCTCACGAGGATGTTCACTGCATCTCCTGGAACCTTGATTTTCCCGTGGTAACACCAAAACATGAATATGCCCCGCCGATACGGTTCGGATCGGCGGGGTTGCTTATTATAGCAATCCAAAAAATAAGCACAGGCTCCGGCAGCACTGAACTATCCCTGACAGTCGGACGGAGAAACTTGCTGAAACGCAAAGGCGATTGCATCCGGGAGTCCTTCGGCTGTACGGATTTCGAGTTTGCGGAGAATGGACTTGATCTTTGACCACAGCATTTCAATCGGATTCATATCAGGGCAGTAAGGAGGGAGATACAGGTAATGGATCCCGGCCTCCTCAAATGTTTCTCTGACTTCCTTGACATGGTGAGCGCGAAGGTTATCCATCACAACGATGTCTTCCTTCACCAATGTAGGAATCAGATCGTTCTTCAGATAATTTACGAACTTCTCGCCCGTAGTCCCTCCGCTGTAGGTGGTGTAGACCGAAGTCCCTTTCAAGCATACGGACGACAGGATCGTCGTGCTTTTCGGCGTGTTCAGAGGGACACTCCCGATAACGCGCTCTCCTCCCTGCGCCCTCCCGTATGTGCGGGTCATATCCGTATTGACCCCGCTTTCGTCCAGAAAGCATAAATGCTTGACGTCAAGTGTCTTTATCAGAGTCTTCCATTCGTTTCGTTTCTCCTGCACATCGGGGACGCTCCCGTTCAACGGCGTGCATGGATTTCTTCTTGCGGTGGAATCCCATCTTATTGACGATGCGGCGGACTTGTTCATCTGTGACAGGCAGGTTCAGCTTTTCGTTGATCTCATGGATCGTTATATCCAGTTTCTCCAGTATGCAGTCTTCGATGGCTTTCTTGTCCTGCTCCGTCAGTTTGGGTTTATGTCCTCTTCCCGACGTTCGAACCTCCAGACTTTTCCCCTCCCGTGCCTTCTTAACGTAAAAATACACAGTCCAGTTGCTTATGCCGTAAATCGCTGCCACTTTATTTGCGTCGCGAATTTCATCATAGGTCTTTACAAGCAACTCTCTCGCTTCCTGATCCAGCATTTTCTTTTCCCCCTTGTTTTCCTCGGCTATATTATAGCACGCTTGTCAAGAGGTGCGTGGCTATTTTGTTGTATTGCTATAGTAATGCAATAACTATCAATACATAACAATCATGACATATTTAACCACACCCGAGGCACGACGCTCTGACGCAGTGTGGCCCCATGGTTAACCACCAAATTCCTGCAATTCATCTAGAGGTTCTCTGCTTGTATCAATCCCCATGCCTTCTTTCAGCCACTCTGCCTTATTATAACCGGTACCTGTTAACTCAAAGATTTCACCTTTATATCCAACAGGCTTGACCCATCCCCAAGCAACAAGTCGATCTAATGCTTCTACCCATCTCGCTGATTCTCTTGGGGAATCATCTGACATAAACTGTTTTCCAAATGTTGTAATCTGAGTCGGCGATGATAAGGTTTTAATCTTCAATATTTGTCCATTCCCCTCAGCCGCATAGACAAGAAGAAATGCTGAATCCACAGGAATATTTCCAACATCATCCTTTCCGACAACTGGCTTAGCAGAATTTACGCCTTCCCCAATTATTAAAGTATTTCCTTCGGCGCGAAACAAATTATCAATATCTTGCTTGGTGGCTACTGGCATTTCTTCTAAGGATAGCTGCTTGCTCTCAATCTCTGTTAATCGGCTTCCAAATCCGGTCAACAATTCCCTCATCTCTTCAAGCATTCTCTGCTGTTGGTCATCAAATTCGGTATTTGCCTTTATACGACCTTCCGCTTCTTCGTTTATCACATCTGAAACATCTTTATAACGCACCCATCCTGCGCTATCATTGGCAAATTTAATAGCATTTTGCAGTGTTGGAGATGCTTCATATTTCAATCCATTCAAATCATCAAAGAAAGCAACAGTGTTACCATCATTTTTAACTTTATCTCTGAAGGCATCGAGTCTCTTCATAAGCTCATATTTGTCGTATTTTCCATACCCTTCATCTTTCTTATTTTCTGTGATCGATGAAGGATTCTTAATCAACACAAGAACAGGTATTCCCTTACTCTTGGCATAGTCATATTCTTTTTCGGTATAACTTATATTAACAGACTCGTCGATAGAGCCATATCGACCACCAACAATAAGAAGATAAAAATCGCAATCATCTATAATCTTTGTAATGACTGTCCATTGATCTGCAGGCGCACCATGAAACTGTTCCATGCCCACAGGAATAAAACCATTCTCTAAGGCTACGCCTATTAAAGCCTGCCTTTCCTCTTTCAAATCTTCATATGTTGAGCTGATAAACAGTGAGAACTTACGTTTACCTGTCATGGTTTTAATTCTCCGATATTTCTATTTTGTTTTCTTTCCGCCAAAAAAGCCATCTTCGCTGTCACAAATACCAGTTTTTACTTGCAAGTAAGGCTTCCAATAAGAAAATCCCGTGTTTCCTATAGCGATCCACACATTTAGGAGCACAATCCGGCAGCAGAGAACCAGCCAAGGCAGTCCGAAGTGGTGACGGCGTGGAAGGCAGAAGCGATGGCGTTCGGCAGTTTTTCGGCTGTACGAATTTCAAGACTGCGAAGGATGGCTTTGATCTTTGACCAGAGCATCTCGATCGGATTCAGATCCGGGCTGTACGGAGGGAGATACAGGAAATGTATTCCCGCCTTCTCCAAGGTTTCTTTAACTTCTTTGACGTGGTGGGAACGGAGGTTATCCATGATTACAATGTCGTCTTTCCCGAGTGTCGGAATCAGATTGTTCTTCAGGTAATCCACAAACTTCTCCCCTGTAGTCCCTCCACTGTAGGTCGTATAGTTCGTTTTGCCGTTTACGCATACGGACGCGAGGATCGTTGTGCTTTTCGGCGTGTTCAAAGGCACACTTCCCACAACGCGTTCTCCCCCTTCTACTCTCCCATTGACTCCGCTTTCATCCAGAAAGAACATGCGCTTGACATCAAGGCTCTTTATCAGAGTGGTCCACTTGTATCGTCTTTCCTGCACATCGGGGACGCTCCCGTTCTGCGGCATGCATGGATTTCTTCTTGCGGCGGAATCCCATCTTATTGACGGTACGGCGGACTTGTTCATCCGAGACAGGCAATTGTAGCTTTTCGTTGATTTCATGGATCGTTATATCCGGTTTCTCCAGTATGCAGTGTTTG